>Ga0114930_10000162_pt1 | contig 73340 bp, 64 predicted proteins | sample AnhtaG_FD_87300 | JGI IMG/M metagenome (GOLD analysis project Ga0114930, IMG submission 87300) | Deep subsurface microbial communities from Anholt, Denmark to uncover new lineages of life (NeLLi) - Anholt_01485 metaG | ecosystem: Environmental > Aquatic > Marine > Oceanic > Sediment | place...
GTGAAAACTAAGCTGGCATCATTCCCGCAATCAACGTAATCATCTTGACCATCAAAGCTCAGGGCATAGCCATCATCGTGTGTCACCCAAGTTGGGCCGTCAATTGTGCCGTCGTTTCCGTATCCCGAAAGGTCACCGGCCGTTGAGCCTGCGCCTTCATCCATCGGCAGGTACAGGAGTAGACCATCTTCACCACCTCCTGCCGTGCCATACTCCACCTGAGAGGTAGCTGGCTCATTGGTATTCCACCGGATGATGGCGCCGGTCTCAGTGATATCAGCCTCAGGAGCGTCAACGTTGGAAATCACCGGCGCGGTGATGTCAGGGAGGGTGGTGAAGGTGTACTCACCAGACCATGCCTCATTGTCATAGACATCCTTGGAGAGGACTCTATAGAAGTACTCTGTGCCAGGGTCAAGCCCGCTCAGCGCTACAGCATGGACCATAACCAGGCTTGCATCTTCCGCTGACCATGACCCATAGGCAGTCAGCACTTCAGCGATGCTGGCATAAGCACCTGCATGTGAAGTAGGGCTGTAGGCTACCTGAGAGGTGGCTGGCTCATCGGTATTCCACCGTACAATGGCGCTGGTCTGAGTGATATCAGAGGCGATAACCGCTGAAATCACCGGCGGAGTTATCTCGGTCCTGGTATCCAGGACAAACTCAGGGCTGAAGGGCTCGCTCGTATAGGGTTCTTCCCACCCGGTGGAGCTGAGGTTGTTGAAAGGCTCACCATACCACGTATACTCATCATCGGCTGTCACCTCTATCTTGCAGTCGGTGACATAGTGCTCGGGAAAATCGGCCCCGGCATCCCAGTACACTTGACAGCCTTCCTTTACGGGAATCTTCCCTTCAGGAGTAACGGTTTCGCAATGCTGCCAGGCGCTCCCATCCCAAAAGTCCAGGCTGATGGTTACTTCCGTGTGATGGCGATCGGAAACGTCGTAGGTGATCTCAACCATGGCCGTCCCCGGCTCCTGCCGAGCAGTGACGTTCTTCACCACTGGAGGCGTGTTTCTTTCGATGTGCGTGATAACATCCACGGCCAGGGCGGCCTTTGATCCGATGCCCAGCGGTAAAATCGAAGCCAGGATGAGCGCCGCTATGAGTAAGATTCTGAAATGTTGGAAGGCCATTAACCAAAGCCTTTCAGGCTTGGAGTTGCGCAATGTAGGTAGCGTCCATTATATCACTGATATGTCAACCTGGCAACCTGCCGATCTGGAACCTGCAATGTAATCAGCATGTGCCGCAATCTCTTAAGATATAGTCTGGCACGTTACCTGACATAAGCTCCGGGTCAGTTTACCTCCCACGGTTTCTTTGAGTATAATGGTCCAGGCCAGGTATTGCCTGGAGCACAGACCCTATGTTTGGTGATTCGGATTGAACAGAAATCCTTTTGCCACAGTAATCTCCTTTGACATGAACGGCACCCTCACGCAGAATCGTTTTACTGAGCTCGTTTGGGGTGAGGGTGTCCCCAGGCTATATTCCGTGGTGAAAAATATACCTCTGGAAGAGGCAAAGGAGTACGTGTTCAGGGAGTATGACAGAGTGGGAGAAGAGAGAGTAGAGTGGTACGATATTAAGTACTGGTTCAGGTCTTTTGGTCTGGGAGAGGACTGGAGAGGGCTGTTAGAAGGCCTTCAGCATGAAGCAAGGCCTTTCTCCGATGCGGTGCATGTTTTGGAGGGGTTGAGCCAAGAGTACCAACTGATCGTGACCTCCAATGCTTCTACAGAATTTATCGATATCGAACTGGGGGCCGCCGGGCTCAAGGGCTATTTCACCCATGTCTTCTCATCTACCTCAGATTTCGGTGAGGTGAAGAAGACGCCGGACGTTTACGTCAAAGTATGTCAAATCCTTGGTATAGAACCTAAAGAAATGGTCCACATTGGAGACCATCTCCATTTCGATTTCACCGCGCCGCGACAACTCGGTGTCACAGCCTTCCTTCTCGACAGAGAGGGGAAGGAAGAGGGAGACTTCGTCGTTCATAACCTGAGGGAATTCTGGCAGAAGATCCATCCATGTTGATGAATTGGCCCCACCTGATCCTAGCTTTTGCCTCCTGTGTTCCCGTTTTGTTCAGCAAGCAGGGGCAATTCATGACTTGCCCCTGCTTCCGTTTGGCATGTGATGGCGGCCTTGGATTCTTGCTCACGGGAATCAAGTTTGACACTGACACCCGGTAGATGTTAGACTTTCCTTTCGGAAAGGGGCAAGCGGTTCTGGCATCGGTACAGCCTCCCTTGAAGACGTGAAGGGCTATTGTGGTTAGCCAGGACAGACCATTGGGGGGTGAGAAAAGGCTGGCTGCCGGACGTAAAGCTACATCAATTCTCTGCAGAATACCTGGGCGGTCAATGGTGTCTACCCCCGGTCATCAAAGGGCGAAGGTGTGGGGTGGTATATCAACCATAGGGCGAATCCATAAGAAGCTACCATAGAGTACTTGGTAGCTTTGACTTTATTCATGAGGGGAAGAAATGACCGAGAGCAAGAAGGCTAAAGAGGCGACTGAGAGAAAGAAGGAGTTCAGGACCACTGTTGATGGAGTATCGGTCAACCGGGTGTACACTCCGGCTGACCTGGGAGGCGGCGAACAGGAAGGGATTGGGCTCCCCGGAGAATACCCCTATACCAGACACATAATGCCAACTGGTTATAGGGGTAGATTATGGACCATGCGTCAATATGCCGGATTTGGCACAGTGGAAGAGACGAATGAGCGATACAAGTATTTGCACGAACAGGGGCAGACGGGCTTCAGTGTTGCCTTCCACCTGCCCACTCAGGAGGGCTATGATTCAGACCATCCTCTAGCTGCTGGGGAGGTAGGCAAATGCGGGGTCGCTGTGGACTCACTCCAGGACATGGAGCGCCTGTGGCAGGACATCCCCCTGGCCGAAGTAAGCACATCTATGACCATTAACGCCACAGCACCAATCCTGTTGGCCATGTACGTTGTCGCTGCCGAAAAGCAGGGGGCCGACAGAAGTAAACTGAATGGGACTGTCCAGAATGACATACTTAAGGAGTACATAGCCAGAAACACCTACATTTTTGGACCCACCGCTTCCATGCGGCTGGTGACCGATATTTGTTCTTATTGTGCCCAGAACATGCCTCAATGGAACTCGATCAGCATCAGCGGCTATCACATGAGGGAAGCTGGCGCCACGGCAGCTCAAGAAGCGGCTTTCACACTGGCAAACGGAATTGCCTATGTCCAGGCGATGATAGATAGGGGGATGGAGGTTGACTCTTTTGCCCCGCGGTTCTCCTTTTTCTTTGCTGCCTATACTAATCTCCTTGAGGAAGTGGCCAAGTTTAGAGCCTTGCGTCGTATTTGGGCCAGGATAATGAAGGAGAGGTTTGGTGCTACCAACCCAAGATCTATGATGTTGAGGTACCATGTCCAAACCGATGGCTTTACACTGACAGCACAGCAACCTCTTAACAACATCGTCAGAGTGACGCTTCAGTCTCTCGCTGCTGTGCTGGGGGGATGCCAGTCCTTGCACACCAATTCCTTTGACGAGGCATTGGCTTTACCCAGTCAGGAGGCTGTACAAGTTGCCCTGAGAACTCAACAAATCATTGCCGAAGAGAGTGGTGTGGCGGATACCGTTGACCCGCTGGGAGGTTCTTACTGCATAGAATGGTTGACCAGCGAGCTAGAGAACAAGGTCATGGAGTATATCACCGAAATTGATAAGATGGGTGGTGCTCTCAAGGCAATTGAGAGGGGATACGTTCAAAAAGAGATTGCGAATTCATCCTACAATTATCAGAAGGCGGTGGATTCTGGCGAACAGGCCATAGTCGGGGTTAATAAGTTTGTGATACAGGAAGAACATATACCGGGGACATTGGAGATAGGTGAGGAAACCGAGAAGAAGCAAGTTGAAAGATTGAGAAGGTTGAAGGAGGAAAGAGATAACAAGAAGGTGAGTGAGGTGCTGGACGGGGTACGCGGCGTGGCCAGGAGCGGTGAGAGTATTATGCCGGTGATCATTGATGCGGTTAAGGCCTATGCCACCGTAGGGGAGATAAGTGACGCTTTGAGGGAGGCGTTTGGGGAGTATAGAGAACCAAGTATACTTTAGATTTGCAGGGGACATTTATGGATAAGAAGATACGTGTCTTAGTGGCTAAACCCGGGCTTGACGGGCATGATAGGGGAGCCAAGGTGGTAGCCCGGGGTCTAAGGGATGCCGGAATGGAGGTGGTCTATCTTGGCCTACGTCTAACGCCACAGGAGATTGCTGACGCAGCCATCCAAGAGGATGTAGACGTGGTTGGTCTGAGTTGTCTCTCTGGTGCTCACATGAGTTTATTCCCCAAGACGGTGAGTTTGATTCGGGAAAAGGGTGGCAAGGACGTCCTGGTTGTAGCTGGGGGTATTATACCAGACAAGGACATTGCCCCGTTGATGGAGGCCGGTGTGGCTCGCGTTTTTGGCCCTGGTACATCTCTTGGGGACATCGCGGGCTTTATCACAACAACGTTGGAAAGCAGGGGTTAGGGCAGGGTGAAGCTCTTTGAGTTTGAAGCCAAGGATATTCTTGGGAACTATGGGATAGCGACTCCCAGAGGTAGCGTTGCCACCAATCCAGATGAAGCTGAGGCGATAGCCAGGGAAATAGGTAAACCCATAGTGCTAAAATCTCAAGTTCTAGTATCGGGCCGGGGCAAGGCTGGCGGCATAGTATTTGCTGACGATGCTACGGATGCAAGAAGGGTGGCCTCAAATCTTATTGGCAGTAGCATTAAGGGTATTGCTGTAGACAGTCTGCTGGTTGAAGAGAAGCTGGACATTGTGGCGCAGTTCTATGCCTCGGTAACTATAGATAGGCAGGCCAGGAGATACATTGTCCTGGTCTCTACCAGTGGTGGAGTTGATATCGAGGAAGTTGCTCTGGCGTCTCCAGATAAGATATTGAGGCATTGGGTCGATCCCGATGCTGGCTTTAGCCAAAGTGCTGCTGAGTCAATGGTGACGCAATTCTCTGACATGGACAAGGATGATATCTCCAAGTTTGCTGCGGTGGCAGCTACTTTACATAAAGCTGCCATGGAGTATGATGCCGAACTGGTCGAGATAAACCCGCTGGTCAAGACGTCTTCGGGCGATTACGTAGCTGCCGATGCAAGAATAATATTGGATGACAACGCGGTTTTCAGGCATCCTGAATTTGAAGGTAGAAGCTCTCTAAGGGTTGAGGACACCCCGAGGGAGGCTGAGGCCAGACAGCAAGGACTAGCCTACGTAGACCTGTCTGGAGATATAGGCATTATTGGCAATGGCGCTGGTCTGGTTATGGCCACCATGGATCTGGTTCAGGCTTTCGGTGGTCGAGCAGCCAATTTCCTCGATATCGGTGGTGGCGCTCAAAGCGAGGTTGTCAAAAAGGGACTAATCCTGGTCATGTCAAAGCCGGAAGTAAAAGCGGTGCTGGTGAACATTCTGGGCGGAATAACGAGGTGTGACATAGTGGCGGAGGGAATCGTACAAGGGCTCAATGAGGCCAGTGTCAGAAAACCGATTGCTGTAAGGATGATGGGAACCAATGAGGAAGAGGCAGCGGAAATGCTGCGCCACGCCCTAGTCAATGTCTACCCTGACATGGAAACGGCGGCCAACGAAGTCTTGAGGTTGTTGTAGGATTACGAGGTGAGTATTCTAAAAGGCATAATAGACGAGAATTCGAGGGTAATAGTTCAGGGTATTACCGGGAACGAAGGAAGATTTCACACCGAGGCAATGCTACGCTTTGGGACCAAGATCGTTGCCGGGGTGACTCCTGGCAAGAAAGGGGAACAGGTTCATGGCGTGCCGGTTCACAGTACGGTTTCCGAGGCAGTCAGCAATCATGGTGCCAACACGTCTATCGTATTTGTCCCGGCCCGCTTTGCTCCAGGTGCTGTCAACGAGGCCATTGAGGCTGGTATCAGGACAATTGTGGTAATTACTGAGATGATTCCACAAAAAGATTCTATCGAATTCATTGCTAGAGCTGAGAAGACGGGCGCCATAATTGTTGGCCCAAATACTCCGGGGATAATAAATCCGCCCAAGAGGGTGAAGGTTGGTATAATGCCAAACCACATTTTCAGACCTGGCACCGTCGGTATTGTCTCCAGGAGCGGGACGCTGACCTATGAAATTGCCTGGCACATCAGCAATGCCGGGTTGGGCCAAAGCACGTGCGTAGGTATGGGCGGAGATGCCATTGTTGGGCTCGATTTTGTCAAGCTTCTGGAGATGTTCAGAGATGATGAGGAAACGAAGGGCGTCGTTCTGATAGGTGAAGTAGGAGGCAGTGCGGAGGAACTGGCGGCTCAATATATCAGTGAAACAAATTATCCCAAGCCAGTCGTGGCCTATATTGCTGGAAGGTCAGCCCCGCCGGAAAAACGGATGGGACATGCTGGGGCAATAGTCATGGGGAACGTGGGGACGGCAGAATCCAAGATTGATGCCTTCAATGCCGCCGGGACACCCGTGGCTGAGAAGCCTAGCGATATAGCCAAATTGCTGAGAGTATGATATAGGCTTGACTATCCTCCGTGAGGAAGACGGCGGCGGAAATCATCACAGGAGAACATCTTATTAGGAAGAGGAAAGATGGAAGAATATGTTAGGATAAAGGTGGATGTCCTGCGGGAATTCACTATCAATGTATTCAATAAACTTGGTGTCCCGGTTGAGGATGCGGAAATAGCAGCCGATGTACTGATAGCTGCTGACCAGAGAGGTGTGGGCTCCCACGGCCTCCAGAGGCTCAAGAGATATACAGACGGACTGGAAACAGGAGTAATGAAGGCAATCACGGACATGAAAGTCTTGAAGGAAACGCCAAATACACTCCTTATCTCAGCCGGAGATGGCCTTGGCCTGGTGGCAGGCTATAAGACCATGAAGCTTGTCATAGACAAGGCACTCAAGAATAATGTGGCGTTCGCTGCCGTCCGCGATTCCAATCATTACGGGATTGCTGGGTATTATTCCATGATGGCACTCGAGCATGGCCTTATCGGGCTTTCAGTCACAAATACTGCGCCGCTGGTGGTACCAACCCATGGCAAGGATGCAATGATGGGTACAAACCCTATCTCAATTGCTGTTCCTGCTGGTAGAGAGCGACCATTTGTATTGGACATGGCGACATCAACTGTTCCCAGGGGTAAAGTTGAGGTCTATGGGCGTGAGGGTAAAACGATGCCAATTACGTGGGCAACGGATGAGCTGGGAAATGCAACACAGGATATACCCAGGGTACTGGCAAACTGGCTTGATAAGAAGGGTGGTGGACTGCTGCCACTGGGCGGTGCTGAAGAAGAGGGTGGTGGTCACAAGGGATATGGATTGTGTTTGGCCGTAGATATATTCTCAGGAGTACTCTCCGGCAGTGCCTTTGGGCCAAATACCTATGCCAAGAAAGACATGCCTGCCAAGGTATCTCATTTCTTTGGTGCTATAAGGATAGATGCATTCATTGAGCTGGCCCTGTTTAAGAGCATGATGGACGAATATATAGATATACTCAAGAATTCAGAAAAGGCGGCTAGCAAGGACAGAATATTCATCCACGGAGAGAAGGAATTTGAGCTTTATGAGCAGCAAAGGGAAGAGGTGGGCGTTTACCACCAGGTAGTTGAGGAGCTGAGAAAGATCGGAGAAAAACTGGACGTAACAGCGCCATTCTAGCGGCAGGCCCTCTTGGGAAATAATCCAATAAATAAAAGGGTTAATCCAAGAGCGGAGAAAAGTGATAGAAGATGAACAGAAAACCTAAGGAGTTGATCCCTCCGGGGCTGGTTTACCTGGCAGACAACATCATCTCCAAGCACAACATACTAGGCGGCTCCAAGGGATCAGGAGCAAAGTGGGCCAAAGACCTTGGCCTTTCCAAGAGAGCAGAGACCATATTCTTTGCTGGGTGCGGATATCAGTATACCAGTGACTTGGAATCGCTGAGTTCTCTTATACGACGGATGGACAAAAGTGTAATTGGCTCCGAACTGCCAATGGGCGTTGCCAGTTTTAAGAGGAAACTCGGTGTTGACCTCGCCGGGATGTATCGCAAAGTAACGGTGAGAAACAGGGATTCTGATGTCCAACCCCTCAGGGATGCGGTTAAGGTGTTGGGCACGCTTGGGGTCGAGTTTGGCTATCTTGGTGATGATGAGCCCTGTTGTGGAGGCTTGTTGCACTACATCGGGTTGCAGAAGGACTTTGCCAAAAATGCGCATGAGTTATACAACAAGTTTAAATCCTCTGGGGTGAAGCGTATTATTGGTATTGTTCCTTCCTGTACTTATACCCTTCGTAACCTGATCCCCGGTTGTGTCGAAGGATATGACATAGAGGTGAAGCACTTCCTAGAGGTAGTCCTGGAGAACATCGGCTCGAGAGAGCTGCGATTTCCCCGGGAAGCTAGGGTTACATATCATGACTCCTGCCAGTTGGCGCGCTACCTGGGACTGATAGAGGAACCGCGCCAGATACTGAGGGCCATCAAAGGTATTGAGCTGGTGGAGACTGAGTGGACTAATGGTGAGTGGGCGACATGTTGTGGTGGTGGGGGAGGATTTGAAGCGGTTTTCCCTGAGTTAAGCTACATTCTGGCTCAGAACAGGACCAGAGAGTTGGTGGAAACCGGAGCTGAAATTATCGTCACTCACTGTCCGGGATGCGTTATGCAGCTAAAGGCTGGGCTCAAAGAACTGAAAGTCGATAGTGTGGAAGTAGTAGACCTGGCTCAAGTCATTGCCATGGCTATGTGAGGCTTAAGGGGATGTCCGTTTTCAAAGATTACAAAAAGGAATTAATGGAGGCGGCTCACAATGATAGGATAAGCCTGGCTTTATCTCGGGCTATTAAGAGCTATAGAGCTAATACCAATAATGCCTTGAACAAATTCCCTCACACCATCAAGATGGCGGAGGAGATTAGGGAGACAAAAGAGAAAGCCCTTGGAGAAATGGAAAAACTGGCCGAGCAGGCGTGCGAAGCTATCGAGGAAAACAAGGGAAAAGCCTACATAGCTAAGACAGTGGATGATGCGCTGAACATCATTGATGGTCTTGTCGGGAGTGGCAAACTAATCGTCAAAGGCAAAAGCATGACCTCAGAGGAGATCGGCTTGCGGGAGCATCTGGAGGAACACGGTAATGAGGTTTATGAGACTGATCTGGGGGAGTTTATCATCCAGAAACTGGGATCAAGGCCGATGCACATCCTCTCCCCGGCAATTCATGTCCCCAAGGAGGACGTGGCCCAGCTTTTCTCCAAGATTACGGGAGAGGACTTGCCGCCGGATATAGGTCTATTGGTGGCAACTGCCCGGAGACTGCTCAGGGAGAAGTATTTCCAGGCGGATATCGGTATGAGTGGCGCTAACGTGGTTGCCGCGGACACGGGAACGTTGTTCCTGATTGAGAATGAGGGTAATATACGTTTGGCTACGGGTGCCCCACCGGTTCACATCGCTCTTGTTGGTATGGAGAAACTGATCCCGACGCTTGGCGATGCCTTCAAGGTAGCTGAGGTAACCTGGAGATACGCCAACTACACTGTTCCTTCCTACGTAAGCCTGGTGTCTGGACCGAGCAAAACCGGTGATATTGAGAAGGTGACCACGTATGGGGCACATGGCCCCAGAGATTTCCACGTTATCTTCATGGACGCCGGAAGAACCAATTTGGCCAGGGACCCAATACTGCGTCAGGCACTCTATTGTTTGAGGTGTGGTGGATGCCTCTATGAGTGCCCTGTCTTTGCGGTAACAGCGGGCCATTTTGGAGATAAGTATTTTGCCGGTGTTGGTGCTGTCTGTGCAGCCATGCTCAGCGATAATGTGGAAAAGGCAGCGGCGGTGGCTTACACCTGCCTGACTTGTGGCAGGTGTAAGGTGAGGTGTCCCATGAAGATTGACACGCCGGAAATGGTGGTTGAGTTGCGGAGACTACTGGTGGACGGTGATAGCCAAGCCATCCTGTCGTCATAAGATGACATAAGAATAGCGCCTACGGTTGGGACATTGAATGAAGGGGGATATATGTCTCGACGAAAAACAGCCGTGGCGGAACGACCTAAAGGTCGTTCCCTACGCGGTGGGAAACATCGGAAGGCTCGGTGGGCATTTAGAATAGGCCAAGTGCGTTGCCTTGGTGTCACCGGGGCTACACGGGCAATGTGGAAAGGAGCTGTCAATTGCGAGATATTGATGCTAGAGAAATAACCAAGGCCGTGTCCCGTCTCTTTCAGGAGGCTAATTTCTTTCTGCCGGATGACGTGAGAGCTTGCCTCCAGCGAGCCCGAGAGACCGAGGAATCGCCGGTGGCCCGTGAGGTAATAGATGGAATACTTGAAAATGCTGATATTGCCTCCAACGAGAAGATGCCCTTGTGTCAGGACTGTGGTGCAGCAGTAGTCTTCCTCGAGCTGGGTCAGGAAGTTCACATTACTGGTGATGATCTCTACGCTGCCGTGAATGAGGGGGTGCGCCAGGCGTATAGTGAAGGTTATTTGCGTAAATCTATGGTGAGGCAGCCTTATTCCGCCCGGGTAAACACCAAAGACAATGCCCCGGCCATCATTTATACTGACATAGTCCCTGGCGACAAGCTCAAGATTATAGCCATGCCCAAGGGGGGCGGCGCCGAGAATATGACTCGCTTGGCTATGTTACCCCCGGCGCGTGGTCGCCAAGGGATAATAGATTTTGTGGTCAATGCTGTCGATGAAGCGGGCAGCAATCCTTGTCCTCCGGTGGTTGTTGGTGTCGGGATAGGCGGCACAGCCGAAAAGACCCTGATGCTGGCCAAGAAGGCGTTGTTACGGAAGATAGGTGAGCCCAGCCCGGATCCTGAGGTTGCTGAGATGGAAAAGGAAATCCTGCAGCGCATCAATAACCTGGGCATCGGATCAATGGGATATGGCGGCAGGGTGACCGCCCTGGCGGTTAATATCGAGGTTTTCCCAGCCCACATAGCCAGTATGCCAGCAGCAGTTAACCTGAATTGCCACAGTACTCGACACAAGGAAGCGATATTGTAATGAGCAGAGAACACGACGTCATAGTGTTGGGTTCCGGGCTAGCTGGACTACGGGCGGCAATCGAAGCCGCCCGAAACCCAGACGTTGACGTTGCCGTCTTCTCCAAAGTCCAGCTAATGCGTTCACATTCGGTCTGTGCTGAAGGTGGTACAGCAGCAGTCATACAGCCAGAGGAGGGAGACAGCCTTGAGCTTCATGCCTGGGACACAACTAGAGGTGCCGATTTTCTGTGTGATCAGGACGTAGTAATGCGCTTTGTTGAGGAAGCGCCCAAGGAAATCCTGCTTTTGGATCACTGGGGGATTCCTTGGTCGCGTCGTCCTGATGGAAGGATTGCCGCGCGGCCGTTCGGTGGTCACACCTTTAATCGAGCTGTTTTCGCCGCCGATAAGACCGGCTTCTTTGAAATGCAAACCCTTTACGATACCCTGCAAAAATATGCCAGGGTGAGCCGATACGACGAATGTTATGTTAGTTCCATCCTGATAAAAGATAACGTATTCTGCGGGGTAACTGTCTGGGACCTAGTCAGTGGCGAGTTCTTCTTGGTTCGGGGCAAAGCGTTGGTTATCGCCGCTGGCGGTGCTTGCCGCATGTTCGGCTTTACCACCTACTCCCTGACCGCCACCGGTGATGGCATAGCCATGGCTTACCGAGCTGGACTGCCCATCAAAGATGTCGAGTTCGTCCAGTTTCACCCCACTGGTCTGGTCCCCTCTGGCATCCTGATTACAGAAGCGGCCCGGGGTGAAGGTGGCTACCTGCTTAACAACATGGGTGAGAGGTTCATGGAAAAATATGCTGCGGCGAAGATGGACCTGGCTCCCCGAGATATCATTGCCCGAGCTGAGATAACCGAAATCGAAGAAGGCAGAGGATTTTCCGGACCAGACGGTCTCGACTATGTTCACATTGACCTGCGCCATCTTGGTGCCGACAAGATTAACGAGAGGCTGCCCTTGATTCGCGAGGTCGCCATCAAGTTCAACTTCATCGATCCCATTCATGAGCCAATCCCTGTGCGGCCGGCGTCCCATTACTTTATGGGCGGTGTGCACACCGACATAAACGGAGCCACGCCGGTAGAAGGTATCTGGGCAGCCGGAGAAGCCGCCTGCATATCACTCCATGGTGCCAACCGTCTCGGCTCAAACTCAACTGCTGAATGCCTCGTCTGGGGCAGAATCAGTGGAGACAGGGCAGCCGAGTATGCCTCGAAACGGAAAACGTTTTCCACGCTATCCGAAGAAACAATCCTGAGAGACGAAGAGGCTCGGGTTTTCAGCAGGTTCAGGCCTGACGCCAAGGAAAGCGCCTACATCATGCGTAGGGAGCTACAGAGGATCATGGATAGTGAGGTGGCTGTCTACCGAACTGGCTCAGGGCTGGAGGCGGCTCTCAAGAAGATAAGGGAATTGAAGCAGTGTGTGCCTGATGTCCAGGTCAAAGACCGCGGAAGGATATATAATACCAATCTGCTCAATGCCCTCGAAATCGATAACCTCCTTGACCTGGCTGAAGTTGTCGTAGTTGGGGCCTTGGCCCGCACGGAGTCTCGTGGGGCTCATTCTCGACGTGACTTTCCCCAACGCGACGATGTCAACTGGCTCAAGCACACTCTGGCACACTACACACCCACAGGACCACGGATTGAGTACATTCCGGTGAGCATCACAGCGTGGCAGCCAGTGGAAAGGAAATACTAGGAGTTAACCATGAAACAAATACAGCCTCGAGATAATTACCTGGGGGCTCGTGGCTGGGTATGGGCAGGTAAATACAAATTGGAGCGGCATCTTTATGTGCTCCATCGAGTAACCGGCTTGGGGCTGTTGCTCTTCGGGGTGATTCATCTGATCATCACTACCTTTTACCGTTATCGAGGCGAAGACGTCTGGGAATCGGCGATGTCAGCTCTTAGTAATCCAGGATTCAAGGTTGGCGAATATCTGGTCGCTGCTGCCTTTGTCTTCCATGCCTTGAATGGTTTGCGCCTGATCATACAGGGATTAGGCTTTGGCCTGGGGCGGCCTGCTCCACCAATCTATCCATACCAGGATGCACTTCGCAAAAAGCGCCGCTGGACGATCGCCATGATAGCAGTTATCGCCGTTCTTGCCCTGGTCCTTCTTGGTGACTCTATCGCAGGAGGTCCCTAATGCGTGCCACACGCTTGCACCTTCTACACATGCTTACCGGCGTACTCATAGCAGTCTTCTTGGGCATACATATGGTGAGATTACACCTCGATTCCATCCTTGATTGGTTCGGAGTTGATACCACCGCCTCAACTTCCTGGGAATCAATGATAGACCGAGCCAGTGAGGGCATATGGGCATTCGTATATATAGCTCTTTTGGCCGTCGTTCTCTATCACGCTCTCTATGGGCTGCGAGGCATCATATTAGAGTGGAAACCCTCGGTCAAGACCGGGCGCATCATTACCTGGTCTTTCATAATTGTTGGCATCGCTGCCTTTGGCTGGGGTACTTATGTACCACTAGACCTGTTATTGAGCTAGGAGGTATTGTGGCTCAAAGCGGCACGAAAGAGATAACGTTCAAAGTCCAGAGATACGACCCAGAACAAGGTGCTACCCTCCATTTGGAGGAATTCACCGTGCCAGCCAGTCGAGGTATGACCGTGCTCGATGGCCTTCTATATATAAAGGAAAATCTGGATAGCACCCTTGTTTTTCGCACCTCGTGTCGCATGGGGATATGTGGCTCCTGTGGCATGCTGGTCAACAGCTATCCTCACCTTGCCTGCCACACCCAAATAGAGGAGTTTCGCTCCGATACGCTAACCGTCAAGCCTTTGCCCAACCTGCCCATCATTAAAGACCTGGTAGTTGACCTGACCCCAATGTTCAATAAGCACAAATCAATAAAGCCGTACATCCTCCGTCAGGATGCGCAGGAAATGGAAACCCCCACCGCTGAATTTGGCCAAATACCCCAGGAATTAAGCGGCTTCCTGCAGTTCGCCTATTGCATAAAGTGCGGCATGTGTGTTTCTGCTTGTCCAACCTCGGCCAGCGATACACTTTTCCTTGGGCCGCAGGCCTTAGCCCAGTGTTATCGCTACTGCGCTGACAACCGGGATGAAGGCCAGCAGGAAAGGCTCCCTTTGGTGGACACCGACCACGGGGCATGGCGCTGTCATCTTGCCGGCGCCTGCTCAGAAGCCTGTCCCAAGGGATTAGACCCGGCCTTGGCTATTCAGTTACTGAAAAGGCGTCTGGCATCCCAGGCCCTGGGTCTGGGGAAAAAACGGATGCCTTCCCCGGTAGTTTCACCTCCTACCGAAACCAAGCCCAAAGTTCCTTTCCCCGAGTTCACCGTCAAAGGGAACGAATAATCCTAATCTGTCGCGAGAAAGAAGCTATAGAATCTAAAGTCTACCTAGGAGGACGGTAATGGTAAAAAAGGTAAAGCTGCCCTTAACTGACGACACCTTGGAAGACCTCAAAGCTGGGGACAATATTCTACTCACTGGCGTCATGTATGTGGGTCGTGATGCTGCCCATAAGAGGATGGTTGAAGCCCTTGACCAAGGAAAGCCCCTGCCCTTTGACATTAAGGGACAGACGGTGTACTTTATGGGCCCGTCGCCGGCTAAACCAGGCCAGCCGATTGGCTCTGCCGGACCTACTACCAGCGGTCGAATGGATAGCTACTCACCCCGCCTGATATCTGAGGGACTTAAAGGAATGATTGGCAAGGGTATGCGCTCACAAGCGGTGAAGGATGCGATGAAGGAATACAAGGCAGTGTATCTTGCTGCTGTAGGTGGTGCTGGGGCGCTGATCTCGAAGAGCATCAAGAAAGCGGAGGTGGTAGCCTACGAGGAGCTTGGGGCTGAGGCAGTTCTGCGAATGGAGGTAGAAGATTTCCCGGCTACAGTGATAAATGACATTTACGGCGGAGACCTTTACGAAGAGGGGAAAGCCAAATACCGGAAGAGCTGAAGACGAGTTGGGTGAAGGCGATAATGCTGATAACGTTTTGTTCCTCGCATGGCCACATAATCCAGGATACAGGATAAGGAGAAAGGTATGCCTCTTTTTGGGACCAGTGGTATCAGGGGCGTGGTAGGTCAAGATCTGACCACAGACATGTGCCGGGAAGTAGCCCAGGCCCTGGGCACTATCCTCCCTGTAGGGGCTAGGGTTTGCCTGGCTACCGATACCAGGGTCAGCGGGGAAGCTCTCAAGAATGCTATCTTCTCCGGTTTGCTATCTTGCGGAATAGAGATAACCGATCTTGGTATGTTACCTACCCCGGCGCTGGCTTTGCTGACCAGGGAGTGGGGTTTTGACAGTGGGATTATGGTCACTGCCTCTCACAATCCGCCAGAGTACAATGGCATCAAACTCTTTAACAAGGACTCTGTGGGATATAGCCAGGATCAGGAGCAACAGATAGAAAAGATATATCGTCACAAGGAATTCAGGACAGGTTACCAGGGAGTCCTGCGCCAGGGACAGGGAATGAGAGAGACCTATCTTCGCTTCATACAAGATAGGCTGCCTGCCAAAGGTCTAAATAGCGACTTGAAGCTTGTTGTAGATCCGGGCAACGGTGCTGCCTCGGGCTTTGTCAGTGAGCTTTTTATTGAGTTAGGACTCCAGATTATTCCTGTAAACGATACCCCTGACGGCCTTTTCCCGGGAAGGAGTCCAGAGCCAAGGGAAGATACCCTCAGCGGTACTGTGCAGTTTCTAAGGGAGATGAATGCAGACCTGGCTGCCTGTTTCGATGGCGATGCTGACCGTGTCGTCTTCTGTGACAAGGAGGGATTTTGGGGGTTTAACGAGCCGACGGCTTTTATTTCGAGGTTAGTTGCTGAGGGGAGTGGGAAAAAGAAGGTGGCTTCCACAGTAGAGGCAGGCAGGCTTTTGGACTTTGCGGTAAAGGATTTGGGTGTAGACGTGGTGCGGGGTAAGGTTGGGGATGTCCATTTGGCCTATCTTACTCGGGAAACCGGTGCTGCTATTGGCACGGAGCAGGTAGGCGTGTACATAATCCCGGAAGCAGGGTACTATCCTGATAGTATCTTTGCCTGTCTTACCCTGCTTAGCCGGATAAGGGAGGTCGCTGAGGTCAGGGATTTCTTCAGGCAGCTACCCAGGCTCTTCTTCGACAAGAGGAAAGTTCCCTGCCCCAACCATCTTAAGGAAGCTGTTATGAAAGAGGTTGAAGAGAAGGCTGGCCTTTTTGGGGCTGAGGAGGTCAACAGTCTGGACGGCGTAAGACTCGACTTTGAAGACTCGTGGATGCTCATTAGAGCCAGCGGAACTGAGCCGGCCATCAGAGTGATAGCCGAATCAATGTCGTCTTCAAGAGCGCGGGACCTGCTTAACAGGGGTGTTCAAACTGTTCAGCCCCTTGTGCAAAAAGGGGGTTAGTTGTTATACTAGGCACATTGTGCCTTTTTGGATTCTTGCCCTTCGTGAGGTGAAGGGCAAGACTGGTTTGTAACGTCACTACTCTATCTGACAGGATGAAGTGATGAAAGTGCTGTTTCTATGTGGTGGGGTGGGGAAGAGGATGTTTCCCCTTAGGGAAGACAAAGTGCTGTTGAAGTTCTTGGGTAAGTCTCTTCTTGAGCACCAGATGGAAAGAGCCAGGCGGGCTGGTCTCGATCAGTTCGTGGTGGTGGCCAATCCAGAGAACATGGGAAAGGTAGAGCGCCTAGCAGGGAATGTTTCTGACGTTAAGGTTGAGTTTGCTGTTCAACAGGAGCCTCTTGGGATTGGTGATGCTGTGCAGAGAGTCGAACATTTGCTAGGGGAAGACGTGATGGTGGTCAATTCGAATGACGTGGTTGAAAGTTCGGCATATACTGGGCTTATGCAGGAGGCCAAGAAGGGTTCTGCAATTTCCTATTTGCTTGGCTATGAGGTGCGGGAGTATTTTCCCGGAGGCTACCTTGTGGTGGATCAGGAAGGTAACCTAAAGCAAATCATAGAGAAGCCCCCGAAAGGTGAGGAGCCGGGCAATTTGGTAAATATCCTGGTTCATCTTCATACCAATATGAGCAAGTTTTTGGCATATCTCAAGGATGTCCACAGTGATAGTGACGACGTCTACGAGTGCGGTCTGGCCAATATGGTCAGTGATGGGGGCAAGATCAAGGTAGTCCCGTACTCGGATTTCTGGTCCGCTATCAAGTACCCGTGGCATATCTTCAGGGTAGTCAAATATTTCCTGGATAGTGCTAAGCCGATGAATTCGCCCTCGGCTCGCATTTCACCAAAGGCTACTATTGAAGGAAAGGTGATTATTGAGGATAATGTCAGAGTGATGGAGAACGCGGTAATAAGGGGACCGGCATATATTGGTGCCAACACCATTATTGGCAACAATGTTCTGGTGCGGGACTATAGCCACATTGGGGCTGATTGCGTAGTGGGGTATTGCACTGAGGTGAAGGGTTCCTACGTAGGTGATAGGTGCTGGTTCCACTCCAGCTACATCGGTGATTCAATAATAGCTGACGGATGTTCTTTTGGTGCGGGCACGGTGCTGGCCAACTTTCGTTTTGATGAAGGAAATATATCGGTCAGAGTCGGGAATGAGTTGGTTGACACCGGGCTGGATAAACTGGGGGCTATAATAGGGGAGGACTGCAAGACAGGCATCAATGCCAGTATTCTACCTGGGATCAGAATTGGTTCCAATTCCTTCGTTGGCCCTCATGTATGCTTGACGACAGACCTGGAATCAAATAAGATGATTCTTCCAGAGACCCGCTATAGGGTTATGGGAAAGGCAACCGAGCTGGATGAGAAGAAGAGAGAGGAACTGTTGAAGAGGCTGGAGAACCTATAATGTGCGGAATAATCGGCATTGTTGGGAAGGAGCGAGCCACTCCCCTCCTGCTGAAGGGGCTCGAAAGCCTGGAATACAGGGGGTATGACTCGGCTGGGGTAGCCACTATTGCTGATGGCAAGCTCCGCTATGGGAAAGATACGGGCAAACTGGACGAGGTACGGCAGAAACATCACCTGGACAAACTCGCGGGAAGTATGGGAATTGGGCACGTACGCTGGGCAACCCACGGTGGCGTTACTGCCGCAAATGCCCATCCCCACCTCGATTGTAAGGGAGAGATAGCCGTAGTCCACAATGGGATTATAGAGAATTATGAAGCTCTTCGTGCCCAGCTTGAGCCGAAACATGTTTTTGTCTCACAGACTGATACCGAAGTAATCCCTCATCTTATTGAGGAATATATGGAAGCAGGAGCTTCTTTGGAACAAGCTGTGCTGCAGGCGATAGGACAGCTCAAGGGGTCTTATGCCTTGCTGGCTATCTCCGTCAAGGAGCCAGGGAAGATGGTGGCTACCCGCAAGGATAGTCCGCTGGTGGTTGGAGTGGATGGGGACAGGAAGTTTGTTGCCAGCGATGCCCTTGCCTTCCTGGAGCAAACCAATAGGGTTGCTTTCTTGGAAGACGGTGAAACGGTGGTATTGGCTGGAGACATTACTTTTCTCGATGGTCAGGGGAAACAAATCGAGAAAGAGTTTACACAGATCGACTGGAAGTGGGATAAAGCTACTAAACAGGGCCATGACTTCTTCATGATGAAAGAGATAACTGAAGCCCCTGAGGCAATGCGCTGCGCCCTGATGCAGGATAGGAGCCTCATCTTGGAGATGGCAATGGATATCCTGAGGGCAAAACAGGTGGTGATCACTGCCTGTGGTACCTCCAGATATGCTGCTCTGGTGGGAAGATACCTCTTCTCCAAACTTGCTGGCAAGTTCTGCGATGTAGTTATGGCTTCTGAATTCCACTACTTCTCCGACTCTGTTGATAAAAATACGTTAGTAATAGCCATTTCTCAAAGTGGAGAGACTGCCGATGTGCTTGAAGGGGTGAAGAAAGCCAGGGAAAACGGGGCTACTATTTTCTCTCTGGTCAATATGGTTGGCTCTTCCATAGCTAGAATGAGCGATCGGGTCCTCTATCTCAATTGTGGTCCAGAGATAGGCGTGGCTGCCACTAAATCCTTTATGAGTCAGTTAACTATCCTCTACCTGTTGGCTTTTACCATGGCCAACAGGCTGGAGGAAGGCGTGGAGAAGCTGAGGGATGATCTCTGCCCTAAGATTGAGGAGATACTCAGCAGGAATGGTGTAAGACTCAGGGAACTGGCAGAGCGGACCAAGGACAAAAACGATTTTTATTACATAGCCAGGGGGATCAACTTCGCTATTGCCGCTGAGGGAGCCCTTAAGCTGAAAGAGATCTCCTACATCCATGCTGAAGGCATGCCGGCCGGCGAACTGAAACATGGCACGCTTGCTTTGATTGAGGAAGGGACGCCGGTAGTGGTTATCTGTCCTAAAGACTATACCTTTGAGGAAACGTTAGCCAACGCTGCCGAAACCAAAGCGCGTGGTGCCTTTGTCATTGGCGTATCAGAAGAAAGACATCCACTCTTCGACGAGTGGATTGAGATCGACAGCGTGGAAGAGATTTTCTACCCGCTGGTAACCATTGTGCCACTTCAGCTTCTGGCCTATCATTTGGCGGTAGCCCGGGGCAAAGACCCTGATAGACCTCGCAATCTGGCCAAGTCAGTCACTGTGAAGTAGATGCTGGTGAAGGGTTGGGCAGGGGATGTTTGAGGGCAAACAGGATAAGCCTTTCTGCTGTTTATGCCAAGGATAGACCTTTGCTCTGCACAAACAGTGACGCAAAGAATTACCTTCGTCGGAGTTGAATAACGGGTCCGACGAGGAGTTGGAGGTTTGTATGAAGTCTAAGGTTATCATAGCAATGGTGGTGTTGACTTTGCTGAGTGCTGGTGTGGGCTCTTCTTGTGGTGGAGGTGGGGGCGGAGGGCTGGTCGATCTGGTGGAAATGGTGCCCAAGGAGTCAACCGCCTTTGTCTTCTGGGACGTTGAAACGTTAGGAACGGACTTTTATACGGTCTGGCAGGAGTGGAAAGGCGAAGAGGCTGATTGGCTTAGTGATTTGGGGGGCATAAGGGCTGGCGAGGTGGAGTTTTTTGCCAGGGCAGCTACTCCTGCCCTGGGCAACGTAACCATTGTCACCGGGGATTTCATTCTTAAGGATATAGAGGAAAACCTGAAGGATACCGGTTACGATGGGGACTCGTATCTGGGAGTTCCCAGGTTGACAAAGACAGAGGGCGGTAAGGAGATAGCGGTAGCTCTGTACAACAGAAGTGTGGTGGTGGGTGGCAAGGAACTAGTAGAGAAATGTATCGAGGTATACAAAGGCAAGGAGGGAAGCTACTCGCTATATAAAGACCCATCTATTAAAGGAATTGTCGATAGACTGCCCGTTGGAGTGATGGCTGGGATCGAAAAAAACGTGGTTTTGTATGATGACCTGGCTGCCCTGGGGATGTCTGTAGAGAAAAAGGATGAAAACACGCTGAGAGTGAATGCAGTTTACAAGTTTGACGTTCCTGGTGCTGCCAAAGACGAGGATACTCTGGCAAATATCAAGGATGACTTAACGACAATTGACTTAACGGTGATGAAGGGTGAGTGCTTTGAGCCCGAGGCTGAGGCCAAAGGGGAGTTTGTGGAAGGCACCACCTCTATGTATGTTGACGATTTCTCATACTTTGATTTGGCTGAATGATCAAAGTCGGTGCGGGAGTAACTCAGTTGGTAGAGTTCCTGCCTTCCAAGCAGGCTGTCGCCGGTTCGAGTCCGGTCTCCCGCTCTTCCGAAGCTAAACCGACACGATAGCTGGACATCTGCCCCCCCTCCAAAACTTGACGCACCGCTTGTCTACAAAAAAACCAACGCTCGCAAAATGCGCAACCCCGCTCAGATCGCCTCTGGTGGCTTTCCAGGGCCTAATTCCGGTGATGCCTGTCCATAGTTGACATAATAGCTGCCTTTCCCGAAGACCATTGGTGTTCCCCATCCCCGCCTGGATTGACATGAGAGGTCCCTAACGGCCCGAACTGGAGGCTGCGACATGAGTTTGTAGTTCCTTCCCCCACCCGTGTATGATTTCAATACAATTCTGAGCCTTTCTCAGGTGTTTGAATCAGATGGTGTTGAGAGCCAGGAGTAAGGGACAAGAGAGGGCAAAGGTGAAAAAGTCGAGCTCTAAGCGAGATGCTTCACTGAGGATAGCGGCATTGTGTGGCGTGATTTCCCCGATTACCGGCTTTGCACTCCTATCGCTGGCGGTCTTCTATTCTCCCTGGTTCAGCTGGACGGGAAAGTATCTGAGTGATCTGGGAACCCGCGGGGACGATGCCTCAATGCTATTCAACAGCGGACTCATAACAGGCGGAATCCTCAGCACCCTGTTCGCCATCGGTCTGAGAGAGAGTCCTCTTCTATCAAGCAGCCCCTTGGGACGCTTGGGGGCACTGGCCCTTATTCTAGGCTCATGTGCTGTGTGGGCTATAGGCGTGTTCCCACTAGAAACTGGTGCCCCACACACCTATGCCGCACGGGCTTTCTTTACCCTAATCCCCTTTTCTTTACTCCTCATCGGAGCTGGAATGATGACCTCAGCGGAAAAGGGTTTGGGCCTGTTTACCTTGGTAATGGGTGTTGTCACAGTTGTAGTTGCGTTGATTCCGTGGCCATGGGATGGTGGTGCTATTCCTCAGATGCTTTCCGTGCTTCCACTGTCTGCCTGGTCTGTAGTCCTCGGCATCGGACTGCTGATGAGACTGAAATAAGATTGACCACGATTGCATGGAAGCCTTGCACCAGTTGACCACCTAGCTACCACTTATTGTCTATTGCGTGTCAGTCTGCAAACAGGCACCGTCCAACACAACCCTGATTTTGCATCCAAGCTGAGTTTGGCGTGGTATAATGTCACAGAGGATGCTGACTTGTATGCAAATTTGGGCTGCATTCCTGCTGAAGCGACTACCGACAATGATTAAACTACGAAGTCCTTAGAAAAGAAAGGAGGACAACGAGATGGCCACAAAACCGATAGTTATCAAGTTCTTTGCTCCCGTTATCGATGTCACAATCAACACTTTGATGAACGCAATCGACCAGAAAATGAAGCAAGGCATCACCCAATTCACCATTCTCATTTCATGCCCTGGTGGTTCTGTGTTTCATGGCCTATCGGCTTACAACTATCTGAAGGGGTTACCTGCAACCATAGTCACACACAACTTTGGAAGTGTCGATTCCATTGGAGTCGTCTTATTCTGTGGGGGCAGCAAAAGACTCTCGGTTCCTCAGGCAAGATTCTTGCTCCATGGCGTAAGCGCCAGTTTCCAGAAGGGGACTTTGGAAGAGAAACAACTTGAGGAGAGACTGAAGGGCTTAAGGATCGACATGGAGAATATAGCCAAAGTCATTGCTGCAAATAGTGGCAAGACTGTTGAAGCTGTCACAAGTGCCATGCTCGAAAGGACTACACTGAATCCTGATGAAGCCAAAGAGTGGGGCCTGGTTGATGAGATCAAATCTGAACTATTTGAGGCGGACGCAGAAGTTATATCGATACAGGCTCAACAACAGCGGAGCGAGTAACGGGGGTACAGGATGAGCTTTGCAGCGCACCTATCTCAGCCAAATGCTGTGGGCTTGGTTGCTTTGGGGATTGAGAGGTTAGAGGAGCGCTTTGGTGCAGAATAGACATAGCTACCTGGATTTGGATGGATATGAAAAGGAAACTGAACAAACATCAACTTGAGGTTTTCGCGACCGAGTACCTGCGGGTTTTCGCACTGTTGACCTCCGACTTTTCAGAGGAGAATAGGAGAGCATACTTTCCATCATTCCTTCTAAGTCCGCATAGGATTTTCGGGATGATTTCGATCACTCATGGGGCATCGATAGAGTTTGTTCAAGAAGTCACAAAGGAGTCAGTAAGGATCGGAGAAACTAGTAAACCAATTGAGCAAGAAGTCCTGCCCCGAACTCCGAGTAGATGGGTGTTCTTTGAGATCCCCGGGAGGAATAGCTTAATTGCCAACATGAGTCTGGTGACGAAGGAGTACAAAGACTTCTTGGAGAAACGCAACTTCAAGTTAGAGGGCGGGACAATCCTACAGGCCAGCAAGCCGGATGCCGGTTTCGTGAAGGTACTCAAAGGCGGTGATGTCAGATTCGTTGACGTCCGCTTCCACGCTATCGTAAAGGAAAAGCCTGTTCAGCGAGATACCAAATGCCTATGGATTTTTGGGAGCAATCGCGCTGGCGATTTTACGGGTACTGCTGCAGAGCAGCATGCTGCCGAGCACTTCAACTCGTTTCTTTATTCGGTCATCAGGGGATTGCCCAAGTTCCCTCCTCTTGAGGAAAAGCAGAAAGACATTGAAGCATTTTCGGAAAAGCTTCAGGAGTTTAAGACGCTGATAAGTCAAGCAGATGTTAGCGAGCCAGAGTTGCAGCGATTCCTTGAGGAAAACAAGAAGCTTTTGTGCTTCGGAGGCAAGTACAAAGAAATCTACCCACGAAAATGCCTACCAAGAACAGGGGAGCCTGACCTTATACCTGACTTTCTCCTTGAGAGATCTAGGGATAATCATTGCGATATTCTGGATATCAAGCTTCCAAGAGAGGAACTCATTGTCGGTCCCCATAGCCGCCGAAGATTCTCTAGCCACGTAGAAAGTGCGATAGCCCAAGTACATGAGTACAGAGACTATTTTGATGATCCACGGAACCGCGAATGGGTTAGTAGCCAATACGGTCTCCGGATTTACAAGCCGAATATAATGGTTTTGATTGGCAAAGAGGTAGATGCTGAAGAGCGGATCAGGATAAGCCAACGTAATCCGTTGTGCGAAGTAGTTACCTTTCAAGATATCATTTGTCAAACGGAAGCCCTCCTCCAAATGCTCAAACCAGTTCAGGTCTAACTCCCTGCCTGTCATGCCGCACCGATTGAAAGCCGCAGCAACGGCCCTTTTCCCTGACATTTTGCCAAGGCACCCAATGGGAAGGGTCAAGGCTCCCTGCTTATCACATATGACAGACAGCCCGGTTTTTCAGATGATAACTGGACAAGTCTCGCTCACCCTCGGCTATCTGTGCCATACCGCTCAGAGCGATATACTTTTCAAGCAGGCTGCCGCCGGTTCGAGGCCGGTCTCCCGCTGTTCCAAAGCTGGATACATATAGTAAGTTGACATAACTTGCTGATTTAGCCTGTCAACAATGAGGTTTTCCAGACAACGCTCCCACCAGGCTTTATTCCTGGCTGATTCCGAGTGTCTCCTTCAGGGTTTTCAGGTTCAGCACGTCCTCTTGGTTGTATTTCAGCAGTCATAGGGCGGGTGCTCTGTCACCCGCCCCCGTTGGGTAGGGGACAGAGCCCCTACCCTATGTTGGCGGAGATTTCAATTACACTTTTCCAGACAGCGCCGCCAGTGGCTTTATTCCTGGCTGATTCCGAGTATCTCCTTGAGGGTTTTCAGGTTCACTACGTCCTCTTCGTTGTATTTCAGCAGTATGGCCAGGGCGTCCTCATCGTTGTGATTTCGGTATCTCCACCACAACCTCACTGCATCTGCCCCGCTCAGTCCCTTCAGTTGCCTGTTAATCCCCAACTGGACCTCCACCGACTTGAAGCCACCGTATAGATTGTTCCTCCAGCAATCAAACATTAGATCGTGGTGACTAAAGTTCCGGGACAGGTCTACGCCCAGGGCACGATTGATAAAGGGAAGGTCGAACCTGCTACCGTTGTACGTGTAGATCACGTCCACACCTTGTAGAACCTCCAGGAGATTGTCCCTGGTTACCCCTTCGCCGACCAACTGGACAACTCTGTAACGTCCACCATCAGCCAGGTAGACCCCGATCACAGTAATGGTGTCGCGCCATGCCGATAACCCTGTCGTCTCGATATCCAAGTAAGCCTCAACCATATGTTTTGCCTGCCTGTTCCAGTATCCCACCCCGGTGGTACATTGACAATAGTCGGCAGAGTCAGCATTTGGCCCCCACCCCGAGATTGCTTCGGTCGCCTCGGGTGACCTCGCAATGACATAAGGGTGTCAACGTGCTCTCACAACCGTCTTTCTCTGTCATTGCGAGGAGCATAGCGACGTGGCAATCTCAGGGTAGGTGTGGAGCAAATTGCCGCGTCGCGGGGCTGTCCTGAGCGGCGCAAGATTCTTCGGTCGCCTAAGGTCGCCAGAGGGTCGCCTAAGGCGACACCGACCTCAGAATGACACCCGGAGCGAAGGGATGAGAATGACACGAAGCGAAGGGCTCCTCGCAATCCATCATGCTGATTCACACCGGTACCACCGGGGATGAAAGTGGCCTGTTTTGGTGACAGGGGTGGTGTGGATGTTGACGTATTCCACCAGAGGCTGCCGTCAGGTGCCACGTCCCGCGCAGGGGCAATTCATGAATTGCCCCTGCTTTTATGACATTAACACTAGGTGAAGTACGGGGCGACCGGGTCAGTCGCCTGAGGCGACTGACACCCACAAATGGTACCGGACGTGAACAGGTCTGCGAGGCTAACTGTGAAGAGGCTGGCCGAAGCGCTCGCTGAAAATGCACTTTTCCACAATATGGCGAACTGCGGTGAGGCCGGGTGAGGTGGGGAGCTCAACTATAGGTTTGCCAATCAGATCGTAGTAGGCGATGTTCTCGTCGTAGGGGATGTAGCCAAAAACCTCCAGGCCCATCTCCTCGGCCAATTGTTTCAATAGCTCCTCGCTGCCTTGCACCCGGTTGAAGACCAGCCCCATCTTTTCACACTGTATCACCCTGTCTTTTTGTACCATTCCCTTTATCAGGGCTGCGGTCTGCATGCCTCTGGATGTCGCATCGCTAACAATAATAAGGGTATCCACACGGTGCATGACCTGCCGATTTAGTTGTTCCAGGCCGGCTTCGCCATCAATGATGATAGTGTCGAAGCTCTTGGAGAGGGTTTCTATTGCCCCTCGCAGAACCTCGTTAACCGGACAAAAGCAGCCCAGTGTTTCGGTGCGCCCCATGGCCAGCAGGGCAAAGCTGTCCATCTCATTGAGGGCCTCCAAGACCATATAGTCAAGCATATGGCCTAGCTGGGTCTTTTCTTCCTCTTTGCCTCTTCTGGCTGTGGTGATTATCTGCTCGCGAATTTGGCCCATGGTCCGGGTGACGTTTACGCCAAGGACGTTGGGCAGGTTCATAGCCGGGTCGGCGTCAATCAGCAGCAGCTTGCCAGCCTTGTCACTCTCCAGGAGAACTCTGGTCATGATAGCGGTGAACACGGTCTTCCCCGTGCCCCCCTTGCCACATACAGCGACCAGCCTCTTGCTCCGGCCAAGGGATTCAGACATCAATACCTACATCTAGCACATTTCCGCCCCTTCAGGCGGCAAACGTATTATGGCAGCAGTGCTTGTCAAGCTATGACTTAGCCTTTTCAATCTTGCTGGCCTGCTTCTTGCGCACGGTGATCAGGTCCTTGATCTCATCACACACGGGCTGGTCCGGGCAAGAGCTGCAATCCCACCCGAAGGTACACTCCAGGAGGTCAATACCTCTAGCTTTCCAGTTTTCGGTGACGATGTCCTTGGCTATCTTCCGGACCTGCGCGGCGATGCTATCCAGCGGCTGAAGGTCCTCTTTGCCCGAGGTGACAAAAACGATTTCCACCGCTTCTATCTTGGGCACCTCTGATTTGAAGACGGCCATCAGCGCTCTTCCCAGGGTCTCAAAGCAAAACCCCTTCTCGGCAGCATCCTTGCTCACCCTGCTCCACATGAGCTGGGATGTGCTCCTGATCATATACCCTTCTATTTGGTCGGAGATGTACTGACTGTGATCCAGCACTTCGTGCTCTGCCTCGCTGAGGCCTGCTCCTCCCACCATCAAGACCTGACCGAAGGGCAGGCTGGCTCCCGGCGATTCCTGAATGTCAGGGCCAATCAAGGTGACTTTGCCGTCCCTGATCAGAGACGGGCTATTCGTCCACAGGATGAAGGCACAGGAACCGGCTTCGGGGTTCCCCAGCTCGACGAAGGTGTCTCCCCGCAATATTATGCCCGAGCTGGCCTGGGGGCCAACCCGGACCGGCAGTCCTTCCACCAGCTTGCTGACTGCGGCGGGGCAGTCGATTTCCCTGACCTGTCTCCCCCTTCCCCGCATCCCCTCTGCGTATTCAGCCAGCTTTGTCACATATGCATCAAAGATTGACATAATCCTGTATCGATATGCATTCCTAACCCAGCCCCATGGCGGTAAAGAACTGGGAGAACTTATCCTTTATCTCGTCTATGGTTGTATAGCTCTTGTCAAACAGGTCCATCCCGATATGCAGAAACGGAACCCCGAGCTCGCGGCACGTCTCCCTCATCATGCCAATGTTTGCAGAGCCATCCTTGTGACCCATGTGACCTGGCCAGACGACACAATCTATCTTATAGTCTTTGACCACTCGCACGATGTCACTGAGGAAGTTATCTGCCACACCCCGCGCCTGCCTGATCATGGGCATGTCACACAAAGCCCTCTTAGCCAGGCCCTGGAACATGCTTTCCTCACTTGAGGTGTCAATCATCGTGTACGGGGCATAGCCGAACATGTCCATAACGACGACCGCCCCCCACTCCTCCTCCAACCAAGGAAAGAGGTCGAAGCTCAAGTCTAAAGACACAACGTCAAACCAAAATAACCTTATCCTCTCGTTCGGCACCTTACCCCTCTTCTCTCGCACCAGCTTCTCGGCGTCGGCAACGAGGTCCCTGAACCAAGCAGTGCCTCTGGGGTCACCGACTAGGTTGCTCTGGGCAACACCGGACGCCTGCAATCCTAGGCCGTAGCCGTGGGGACAGGGCACCGCCCTTCTCAGGTCGTTGTACTCTATCCACAGCTCGTATTGCTTATTGGACTCTTCTATGACCTCCCGAAATCTGCCCATATCCAACTTGCGCCCGGTGTGCTCCTCGAGGAAGGATACCATCCGCTTAAGTTCGCCAGCATAGTAATTCATACTTCGCTCATCCTCCCAGTAGGGCGGGTCACAGGCGAATATGGGAACGTTGCACCAGTTTTCATTTGACGCTATCAGTTGGTGAAGCACTGTTGTACCGTCGCAGGGGTGAAGCAGGCCGATCATCGCAGTTGGCACTGGAACAAGATCTTCCTCTATGTAGTATCCTGATACTCTAAGGATGGTACACAAATCGTTTCCAAACAGTCTCTTGCTTGCATCAATATCGTCTTTCAGGGTGGGCAGCAGAGCCCCCGTGAACGGGAGCGATAAAAAGCTGTACCATGGGAGATCCATGGCAGCGTATATCTCCGGTGCACAGGCGAAGTAGCTGAAGATGAATGGCTTGCCCTCCTCAGCACACCTTATTATTTCGTTGTGGTGTTCAATTTCCACCTCAGCCAGACCGGCGCTAAGCTTGTCATCTGCCGTTGGAGACTGCGTAAACGCCTTTACCATCACATCGAGTACATCGCGCTCCCCTATGAGTTTTTGCAATCTTCTTTCACTCATCGTCTACCTCTCTATTGTCTCCAGGAATGCCTGGATCCTGGTTCTCATCTGGCCAATGCCGCCCAAGAGGTATTCCCTATCCAACTCCAGGTAGGGAATACCTTCAGGTTTGAATTCTTTGGCCAGCATATAATGTTCAACTGCCCACTGGTCGCAAAAGATTAGCCGCTCGCCAATAATCCCGTCCACCTTGAAGTCCCGGATCATGTCCCTGACGAAATCAGCCCTTCGTGCGTAGTCCCCGAACATTCGCGGACAGGAGGGACGGTCTGCGACGTAGTATTGAGCAAGGGCTGTCAGAGGGTCACTTGCTCCCTCGTCCACGTCCTTCCACATGATTCTGGTGCCGAAACATAGCGAGTCGGTGACCACCAGGCCGCCTTGCTCCTCAATGACCTCAATGAAAGCCGGGTCATCAAGTATGCCGCCCATTATCATCAGCCTGGCCCGGTAGTCAGCGTTGCCCTCAGAGGGGCTTATTTCATCCAGTAGCCCCCTCAGCAATTGATTGTATCGCTCCTTGGGCATGGCAGTGCCGGCTACCATGACAGCCAGTGCCTCGGCACCGCTAATCGGCGGACTTCCCCTTTTTCTTAGTTCATAGAGCTGTCTCTGCAGGCGCCGCGTTTCATTGTGGAGCCTTATCGCCTCCCAAAGACGCTCATCGGTGATTTCCACGCCGAAATGCTTCTCCAGGGCTTCCTTGAGATTTACCATTTCGTCCCGATACCATTCCACCTGCGGTTCATCCGTCTTCTTGGGAAGGCTCATAATGTGTACGAAGGGGGTATTCACCTTCCGCTTCCAGTTGTCGTAGATGCGGCGGACGTGGTCGCAAGTGCTGGGCCAGACAGCCCCATCAATAAAGTCATACTCGCCCCGCAGGCCCATGTTGAAGCAGTGCCGGGTAAAACTGCAGTTGATACTGCTCAAATACGCATCTGCCAGCTCTGTCCCCGTGCTGCCCGTGGCTCTCATTCGGAAGGGTAGAAAGCCGGCAGCAGTGATGACCTCCTCCGGCATATAGGAACAGAAGTATCCCACCACCTTGCCCCCTTGTTCCCTCCAGCTCCGTACCGCTGGATTGACAAGGGTCTCTGCGGCTTCAGCGAATTCCTGCAGTGCCTTCGACTTTATAGCTGTCTCCACTTCATTTTCTCCCTTTCCGGGCGGCCTTCGTCATAGTTGCCCCCCTCAGTTTCTCTCGCTGGGTAACGCTTATTAGTGTACGGGAGACTATGGCCGTCGTCAAATGATTCATGGTTTATGAAATTTTCTGGTCTTGTGGCTGACGGACGTGCCGCCAAGGTATATAGGATAGGAAAAAAACCCTCAAAAATCAAGAAAGCTAGTCGTAAACATAAGGCGATGGGCGACCAGCCGATGATGGCAATTGGGCAGGACAAGGAAACTGCCCCCATGGCTGTAAGGATAAGATAGAGTTCAACAGTTAGTCTGACAGAACTAAAACAGCCGCAGGCCCGGTTAGACTGTTCTGGCTATATTTTCCACTTGCCATTGTAATATGTATCCTTTACATTTTTCGCCTTGGTCTCTGCCCATGATTCCAACCCCATCTTCTTTATCAAACACAAATTGAAGACCTTGGTATTATGTGGCACCAGAGATGCTTGATTCGCATATGGATGAAGGTAGTCACACGGAAAATCAGGACACTCGCAGCAAAAGCTCATACCTTTCTTCTCGATGCATTGGTAAACATTACATGGTTCAGTCATACCGAGAAAGGCCATTGTTCCTTTTTCATTGCGGCACCCACGGCACATTGCCTGTTCAAAAGAAACACCCAGGTTCTTAGAAATCGCTGTTCTCAGCTTGTTGTTCTCGCTGGCCAGATACACTGGACAGTTGAAACAATCCAATCCACAGGGTGCGGTCATCTGTTGATAATCCATGGGTCATCCTTTCGTTTCCAGAGCGTCCAATTGCTACTGGCTTTGTTGACTGGCCTGTTGTATATACGTTTCCCGCGGCAGAAGTTCGCGGCTGACCACGTTACGCGCTTCGGTGGACATCTCGCCGTCCCGCACCAGTTGCCGACCGGCCTCTTTCGCTGCCTCGAAGACGTCGTCCACCGGCATACCCATCTCCATCATGGGCCTCAATGCTGGCCCGTGCGGCCGCAGCAGTGCTCCTGCCCACGTTCTTCCTACACCGACGCAGAAGCCTCTCATGTTAGCAGCAGCAGGTCGAAGATGTTCATATCCCACCAACCACAGTTGGAGACGAGCACGACCTTGCCGCGCTTGGTTTCTGCGCGTGGAGGTTGACCGGGTTTACCATCACTTGGCCCGAAAAATGGCTGCAGCAGCGGGACCATCCGGTCCACCAGGTTCTTCATCGGTCCGGTCATTCCACCCCAATAGACAGGGGTGGCGAACACCCAGATGTCCGCCTGGCGTAGCTTGGGGTAGACTATCCGCATATCGTCGTCCTTCTGGAAGCACTCACCCGGTTTTTTGGAAGTGCAGTAACGCTCACCCTGGCAGGGGTTGACGTTGAGTTTCCTGGTATAGAAGAGTTCGACCTCCGCTCTCGATTCTCTCATTCCCTCAAGGAAAGGGTCGAGGATTAGAGACGTGTTGCTCTTGTTCATCCTGGGACTGCCGTTGAATGCCAGCACTTTCATATTACTTGTACCTATCCTCCTTTGACTTGTTTTGCCTTAATCTAGCTTCTTCAGATTCTTGCATTTCCGCCAGGGAATGTCCAAAACTGCTCCCTGAAGTTGATACAAATAATCGGTCAAGGAGTCTGCCTCCTCACCCTCCCCACCAGCTTGACATGTAGCTTGCCCGAAGCATATCATGCTTACAGTGGTGTTGGTGCTAGGAGCACCAGTCCCCTGCCAATGCGCTACCCTACAAATGGGAGGCTTGAGTGCCTCCCCAACTTTTGGGATTTTGCCTCAGAAAAGGAGAGGAGAGCGGCAGCAGCAAAGTGCAAAGTCGCGACTGTGTGTGCATGCGATTGCGACCGATAGTAACGGAAAACGCCAATTACCAATGCCGACTTGACATAAAACCTGCGGGCCTCTATTTGCCGCAATGAATAACCCTCGAACCTTAGAGTCAATTTTCAACCCTACGTCGGTAGCTATTGCCGGGGGCATCGCGGGTGGAATAGGACAGGCATTTCTCTCCTGTCTGCTCGATTCCGGGTTTAAGGGCAAAGTATATCCCCTCAGCACTAAGGGCGGAGAGGCTTCCGGCCTAAAGGTCTATCCCAACATTATGGGCGTCCCGGAGCCAGTCGACTTTGTCATCGCCTGCATACCGGCGAGCGTGTCACCCCAATTGATCAGGGATTGTGTAGCCAAGGGAGTAAAGGCGGTCTCCTTTTTTACCGCTGGCTTTTCTGAAGCGGGCACCAGGGAAGGCCAGGAGCTGGAAGAAGAGATGTGTAGTGTAGCTCAGGCCGGCGGTCTTCGGATCCTTGGCCCCAATTGTGTCGGCGTGTACCACCCAAAAGTGGGTTTGTCCTTTTCCTCCGATAATCCCCAGGAGAGCGGCCGGGTAGCTCTTATCTGCCAAAGCGGTGGCAATGCAATCTACCTGGTTCGGGCTGCTGCCCAGAGGGGCGTTCGTTTCAGTAAGGCTGTCTCCTATGGAAACGCCTGCGACATTGATGAGAGCGAGTTGCTGGAGTACTTTGGCCAGGATAGCGAGACGGAGATAGTGGCAGCCTACATTGAGGGTGTCAAAGATGGCCGGCGGTTTTATCGGGTGCTGAAAGAGGTGTCAGCAACAAAGCCGGTGGTAGTCCTCAAAGCCGGTCATACCGAAGCCGGAGCCAGGGCGGCTGCTTCTCACACCGGCGCTTTGGCCGGGTCCGACAGCGTGTGGGATGGGCTCGTGCAGCAGGCCGGCGCTATTCGGGTGTATGAGCTGGACGAGCTGGTTGACATGATGGTTGCCTTCTCCTACCTGCGTGTTCCTCAAGGAAGACGAGTAGCCGTGCTCGGAGGTGGTGGTGGGTTTAGTGTGATGACCACTGATGAATATGCCGCCGCTGGATTTGCCTTACCGGCGCTTCCCCAGCAAATTCAGGAAGAGCTTAGGGAAGATATCAGGGGCTTTGTCAACAGTGACGCCGGGTTTATCCTGAACAATCCCCTGGACCTTACCAATCTGGCTAGCAGCGAAGGCGACTATAAAGTCCTCAAGAGATTGGCCGATTATGACGGGCTTGACCTGTTGGTAGGCCAGTTTAGTGTCAACAACTCCGGGTGGCCATATGCAGACTTTGGTTTCAGCGTCTGGCCCGATTTTTTTACCGACGCCGTTATCAAGATTCACAGCGAGACGGACAAACCCATAGCGGTGATAATTCACGCCGTCCTATCAAGCTGGGACTTGCAACGAGCCTTGGATTTGCAGCAAAAGTGCTGTGAGGCAGGTCTGCCTGTGTTTCGCTCTGTACCGAGCGCAGCCAGGGCTATCGATCGGTTCTGGCGCTACCACGAGAGGCGTGCCACCAGGCAAGAAAAGGCGGCTGGCGGACTATGTCCGTCATCCGAGAGATATGTTCCTTAGGCTTACTCTCGGTGGCCCAAGACGATGCAATATGGGGGTCGCCTCGCTGGGATTATGTGATAACTCCCGGACGAAGAAGGTAGGATAGCAACTTGAAACTGGATTTGCACACTCATTGTCGTGAGGCTACGGCCTGTCCGACACCCAGCCTGGATATAGTCAGGGACATTGTCGCTGCAGCAAAGGCCAAAGGGCTGGATGGAATTGCTATCACAGAGCATTATACTGGAGCTTATGGCCATGAGGTAAAGGGGATTGTTGACCGTTGTCTGAACGGCGAGATACTTGTTATCCCAGGTCAGGAAATCGATAGGGTGTTCATAGGTGTTGATAAGGGCTTATTGCATGTGGTCGAGTTGTACTTGCCTGGCGATGTGACTTTTAGGTTTATAGCACATCCTGGTCATCCCTCTGTTAGAGACCTTGATTCTCATATAGACGGCAGCATCCATGGTATCGAAGTCAGGAATCCTTTGCACGATGACGAAATGGATGAAGAAAGGATAAGACAGCTAGCTGAGAAGCATAACTTGATTCTGCTAGCCAATAGTGATGCCCACACTCTAAGCGATATAGGCGTATTCTATAATGAGATTGAGATAGAGGAATTATGTGCTCGAGCCAGAGGAGGCTAGCCAAACCTGGGATGCTTCTACATCACGGCCGGACGAAATGGGAGGCTGTTTGGTACGCAGAGAGCCCAAGTTTAGCCCAGGCACGACGGAAGGACAACAGCCAGGTGAGTTCAAGTCGATATTCTGCAAAGTCTTTTGGGCTGCTTTTCGGACGTAGATATCCTTGCTGTTCAAAGCCTGTGTCAGTGGCTCGACTGCCGGTTCTCCGATTCTTTCCAGAGCTGATGCCGCTTCCCAGCGAACGAACTTATCCTGCAGAGCCTGAATAAGGGGATCTATGGCGATTTCGCCTCCTATTGTCCCCAGAGCTGATGCCGCTGCCCAGCGAACATCCGAATCTCTCTTGTACTGCAGGGCTCTTATTAGTCCTCTGACATCCTGCTTTGCTTTCAGTTCTTGAACATCTGGTTTAGGCTTGAAGAAATCAGCTAGTACCATTTCTTGCACCCCCTCGGCCACCAGCCTCAGACCATTAGTATCATTACGTTGATACATAATACCTGGGCTTTTGCCATGCTGAGAATCCTCCAAGCGGGTGATTGTGGGGTTGTTATCGGACTACACTACGGATCACGCTGGGTTAATCCTTCTGGGTGGTAATGGATGAGGCCAACGGTAGGCTTTGGTGCAGTTCACCTGCTCCAAGGTCGATGGTACGGGGCCATATTTGAGCAGCACAGTAACGTGCCCACCCTGCCAGGGGTGCGCTGCACCACACATAAGCTCGTTTGAAATTTGAACACCAGCCTACTATAATTGGGCTGCCAAAAGGGAGATTGAAGAGGGGTCGTAGCTCAGCGGCAGAGCGGCCGGCTCATAACCGGTTGGTCGCAGGTTCGAATCCTGCCGACCCCACCGTAGGAATGTAGGGCCTAGTCGAATGGATTAGGCCCCTTTGTTATCGCTGGCATGGTGGCCATTGTGATAGCATGGCGTGGCTCCCTATTGCCCACAAGCTGAGCTCTTGTGGGCGGCACCCCGGCTTGTCTTTGACCAGGGGCCAGTTTGTGGGGCAATCCAATAGTTATTGATGTCCTGTCAACCACGAGATGGTCTTGTTGCATGTCTTCTACCTATTGAATATGCTGCTGCCCCTACTACTACCAGTGCGCCAGCAATGACCCCCAGAATTATCGGCCAGTTAGATGGCCGTGCTACCTCAAAGCTGAGGCTGCCGGCAATACCTGTGTTTCCAGCCCCGTCCACTGCCCTAACCTTAAAGGTGTGGCTGTCACCACGGAGGGCACTTTCGACGGTAAAGGTGGTCACATTGCCAACATCAGTGAAGTCTCCCGAATCTATCCTTACCTGGTAAGAAGCAACTCCTGAAGTGACATCAGTGGCAGCGTCCCAGGTGAAGGTAGGAGTGTCATCGCTGTCTGGTGTGATCTTAGTTATGTTGGTGGGTGTGGTGGGTGGGGTGGCATCGATAGTGAAGGTCAAACCGCCAGCCTCACCTACATTACCCGCGCTATCAACTGCTTTGACCTCAAGGGTATGGCTCCCATCGGCGAGAGCATCGTCATCGGCGACGGTGAAAGTGGTGACATTGCCAACATCACTGAAGTCACCTGAATCTATCCTTACCTGGTAGGAAGCAATGCCTGATGTAGCATCGCTGGCGGCATCCCAGGTGAAGGTGGGGGTACTGTCAGCGTCTGCTGAAGTCCTGGTTATGTTGCTGGGTGTGGTGGGTAGTGTGGTGTCAACGATGAAGTCAAGGCCGCCAGAAGTGCTTCTGTTAGCCAGTTGATCTACGGCTCTTACCTTAAAGGTATGACTGCCATCGGCGAGAGCATCGTCATCAGCCACGGTAAAGGTGGTGACATCGCCGACGTCTATCCAATCTCCAGTGTCTATCATTACTTCATAGGAGGCTACTTCTGCAGCGGTGGGGGGCAGGGGATCCCAGGTAAAGGTGGGCGTGTCATCAGTGTCCGGACTTGTCTTTGCTATATTGGCTGGTGCTTCGAGAGCGGGGAGGTCGAAGCCCTCGCTGGGGCCTCCCCCACTGACGAAGGTAGCCGTGCCAATTCTGGCTTCACCAATGAAGAACTCTATAATGTCGATCTCTGCGCCGCCCTCTTTTTCAGGTGTCTCCGGGTCATCGGCAGGAACCAGGAAGACAGGATCATAGCCGTACCTCCCGTCCTTGACGGTGGTACTGGCATAGACGACCCCATCAATCTTGACCTCAATCAGGGTGCCATCCGGGGCGGGAACACCACCGATGGTTACGCTGCCGTAGAACTGCATTGGGAATTGAGGAACTGCGAGGACAGTAGAGGGAACAAGAACAGTCAGCACCGAGATAATGATCAGGATACCTGCGAGCTGTCTCAATCTAATCATTAGGTAACCCTCCCTGTGATTCCAAGCGACGTGGTCTCACCGTGACCCTGTTTTCTTGGTACTTTCACTTGTCGAGTTGGTACAACCCCCTCTTGCCTCAGACAAGAGGGGGGTAATTCATCCTATCCCGGGAGAACCTGCTGGCTTGAGCCAACAGGTTCTCCCTCCATGCCGACTAAGGTTGTGCTACCAAATTGCCTGGGTACATTAGGTAGAGCCAATAGCCGCTACCTGGCCGCATATCGCCATCTTCCAGTACGGTCCTGTAGGAGCCCAGGAAGATCTCGATGTTGGGTTCTTCGTCTTTGGTACCCTGGTCACCGTCATCTGGCTGGTCACCGTCATCTGGCCGGTCACCCTTCTCAAATAGGATATAGTTATCGTACTGGAGCAGAGTGGCCCAGGAGCCTTGCACCGGGCGCAGATAGGTGTTGACGGGCTTGGATCTCTCCGAGTGGAGACCAACGAGGTTCCAGCCTTCTGCCAAGGCATAGGTGGGCGGAACTGTTGCCGGCTCCAGAACCTGTCCTTCATAGCTGAACTTAATCGGGGTCGGGGTCTGGGGCAGCCCAGGTGCTATTGGATCGGAGTAACTGAAAGCCTCTTCGGCCATGTAGACCCAGTAGCCCTTTCCTGTTTCCATCGTCGCCAGGTCGCTTGGAACTGCTGGATCGGTGTTGTACACCTGCCACGTTTCACTGGCAGCATCGTAGTACCACACCTTCTCAACACCGTCCACATCTCCCAGAAGCGCCGTTATATCGTCGTCATCGGGTATCAGCGGCAGAGAGATGAGGTTCCACTCTGGCATGAGGTAGATGTTGTAGGCCGAGAGGGTGGCCACTATCAAAGCCGAGACACTGCTGCCGGTCTGGTTGCCCGCCATATCCGTCACCTTGACATTGAAGCTATAGTCTCCTGGTGGAGCTTCCGAAGGTACTGCCATCGGGAAGACGTAAGTCCCGGTGGCGCCCCATTGCTGGATGATAGCATCAGGCAGCTCACTGGCCAGCATGAACTCTTCCCACTCAGAACTGCCGGGAAGCTGCAACTCCACCGTGTCCACGCCGGCGGAGTCATCGCTGGCATCGATCTGGAGGATAAACATATCCCCGACCCTTGCCGAAACCTCGCCTGTGGGGTATACGGCGGGAAGCACGGAAACTGTGGGTCCAGTGGCGTCCCGAATCACCGTCAAGGTAGCACTGCTCTCAAGTTCGGCCAAATCGGTGACCGTGACCACAATCTCGTTCTCTCCTTCGGCGAGAGGTACTGTCTGTGTGAAGGTCCATTGAGGCGGTTCCTGTGCGTCTGGTATATCACTCAGGGTAAGGAGCACCTCGGGACTGGCAGCTCCCTCAGTCTGAGTGGTCATCTCCAGGCTGTCGAAGTTCAACTCGTACACCGTGCCTGACACTTCTACTGTCGCCATATTGGTGAAGTCGGCTTCAGTACTTAGCTCGACAACAGGGGCGGTGGTATCCATAGACACTGTAACTGAATCTGTACCGGTGCCGTGAGCTCCGCCGATGTAGCCGCTGGTACCAGTGGCTATGATCTCGTTGAAGCCTTCGAGCAGGGTAAAGGTGGTCTCCCACTCGAAGCCGTCTACCACCGCGATCGCGGCGTTCAGGTCAGAGCCGGTGACGGTTATGTCGTCGATGTACCAGCCTTCTCCATCGTTCATCCAGCTGTCCATGCTGTCAAAGAGGAATCTTATCTGCACATCACTCTTGCCTGCATAGTCGCTGAGGTCAATGGTAACTAGAGTCCAGTTCCAGCCACCCATTCCGGGCATTCCAGGCATTTCAGGTCCAGGCATTCCGCCATCAGGCCACGATTGGGGTACCATGATCATCTGGCGTGTGCCCGCAAACCAGTCGGGGAACCAGGCGCCCTCGGCTATGTATGCCAGTGGCTGCCACTCCCCATCGACATAGATATCGATGAGCTTGCGGTCGACTTCAGTCCAGGGGTCCGTATTCCAGGAGGTACAGAAGCTGAGCACGCTCTCGGAGCCTACGTAAAACGGCCCTGAAACAATAGCCCCGGCATTGGCCAGCCCTGGGGTTGAGAAGTTGACCCGATCACCGTCTGTCCTGTTGTAACCCCAGGAATGTGTGCCACTGTAGGCCCGCTCGTCGGTGATGCGCCACAGGTTATCGGAACTGTAGGCATCCCAGCCCTCGCCTTCTACAGCCTGTTTCTGGAAGGAGCCCGTGCCTGTCGCGGAGTCGCCGGATTCAGCCCCGTCGCTAATCAGGGCACCCATGGTCGTCTCTACCCCTACTGTAACGTAAGGCACGGAGGGGTCGTTGACCGTTCCGGCTATGGTGATATTGCTGGAGCCTGCGAAGAAAGCCTGCCCTTCCGAAGGTGCTGTTATAGTTACTTGGACCGGCTCTTCTAGCTCAATCAGGTCGAAGTCAACACCAGCGCTTTGAGTGCCGTCGACATCAAGCACAGCAGTATAGCTCCCGCTGGCACCCTTGTCTACCGTGCCAACGAGATTGCTGGTATATATATTGCCCTTGGTGCCGTCGAAGGATGCAATGTAGACGGTATTGCTGGTAGCAGTGTCACCGATGAAGGTGAGACCCAGGATGGTGTCGAGGTCTTGCCCGGTTTCGGCATCAATTATTGGAGCAAAAACCTCAAGGATTTCACCAGTATCTGTGTCTATCACATGGATAACCTCATCATCGGCGCAGTAGAGTTTGCCATCCCTGTAAGCCAAAGCATCGCCTCCCTGGAACCAGTACTCGGTAGTGATGGAGGGATCCCATGACCAGGGTTTTTGGGTATAAGACACGGAGCCGTCATCAGGGTCAATCTCCCACAGGTCATCCCACTCGGTAGAACAACCGTAGAGGGTTGTTGTGCCGTCGGTGGTCAGTCCGCCCACTTTGTTTCCCCAGTTAGGGGACTGCCAGTGCTCCACATAGGAGCCATCAACGGGACTTATCTTGACGATGCTATTCTCCGGCCAGCCCTGCTGGTAGGAGTAGGAAGCCAGGATGACAGCACTACCGCTGCCCTCTTCCAGAACGGGGTTGTTTTCGTGTTGCACCCAGGTTGTTCCGCTGATGGGGGAGGTGGAGCGCCCAATTGAGGTATATTCAATATCCTCTTGGGCTTGGTTGTCCCACTCCTGCTTTACACCCTCATACCACATGGTAAAACCACCGGCCTCAGCCATCACATCCGGGCTGCCGATATCTTTGCCGTCCCAATCAGCCCAATCCCAGCTTCTTTCGATGAGGGGGTTCTGGATGTCATCGGGGTTTTCGGGATCCCACCAATCAGGCAACTTGGTCCAGGTGGTAGCGTCAGTGCCAGAGGCAAAGCCGATCCTCTTATCACCCCAGTCGTTCTCTCCGGCGTACCACATATAGTAACTGCCTCCGCTTTTGGCAACGGTGGGGGAATACAGTCCGTATTGATCCCACCATTGATCCGGCTGCAGAATCGGGTTGCCAGCATGCTTGGTCCAGGCGATCCCGTCAGTGGAGGTGGCGTACCCGAGCTTCCGTGTCCATGTCCCACTGTCCGTGGCAGTGTACCACATCTCGAAACCTGTACCTCTAGCCAGGACATCTACCTCGAGGATTTCCCGGTCGTCCCAGGAGCCCCCCGTGCCCGGTCCAAGAACCGGGTTGCCAGCATACTTGGTCCAGGTGGAGCCATCGGTGGAGTTGGTATACCCTATCTGGCCGCTGTTGGCGCCGTCATAACCGGTGTACCACATATGATAGGTGCTGGTGTCGTCGTCATAGACCACGCTGGGGTTCGAAACTCCTGAAGCATCCCACTCACCTGCGGTGCCTGAAAGAACGGGGTTATCGGCGTCCTTTGTCCAGCTTTCGCCGTTGGAAGAGGTGGCATGTCCTATCTGATCACTGCCCTCTCCATCCGAGTAGTACCACATATGATAGGTGCTGTCCACTTTGACCACCGTGGGGCCCTGCACCTTTTGAGCATCCCAGGCGGTGAACTCTGGCAGATCAAATCTTCCGTTGGGGTCTATCGCGGTCGGTGTTACCGGCACACCGTCGGCTGTCACCACCAGAGTGCCTTCCACCATCTGCTTATCCCAGTCGTTGTCGATTGCGAGCCTGTATTTGTAATCCCAGGCCCATTCGTCGTACATCGGCGCCTCGCCGGTTACCGCAGTGGTCTGCGTATAGTCATCAGCATAGACATAGAGGTAGTCGTTATGGTAGACGATGGATCGAGTCTTGCTGTTAGGGGCATTGAAGGAAGTAGTCACGTTGCCGTCGGTATCCGTCAAGATAATGATGTCGGTGGTATCGCCGTCCACCAGAAGGAAGAGATTGGTACCGTCGGAGGTTATCCCTTGAGGCTTGGTGTTGCTAGCCACTCCGGTCTCTGCGGGAACATCCCAGGCAAAGTCAGCCTCCGGCAGCTCGGCGTCATACGTGGCGAGCATATAGGGCGGCTGCCATAGGATGTTGTAAAGGATAGTCCCCGGTGTAGTACTGGTATCAACAGTGACGATAAGATCAATAGCACCGTCTCCATCACTATCATAAGTCGTGGTGCCGTCCGTAAGAGGCAGGTCCGCGCTGGTGAAGGCCTGGGTCCCAGTTACCTTAAGCTTGACTGTGCTAGTGTTTGTGTAGTCAGTGACGCTCCCATTGAATTCGAGCCACTCTCCGAGTAAATAGGGGCCCCCGGTTCCGGCGTCTACAAGTACGGGGTTGGTAGCTGCTAAAAGAGGGGAAGGGAAAACAGCTATGGCACTTAATAATATTGCCATGATTAGTACGGGGGATACGAATTTGAACCAGTTACCTTGCGATACCTTTGACATTTTCTACCTCCAAAAAAAGATTCGCCGAACTTCTGCATTTCAGCGGGCTCAAAATGATGGCAGCATTGAGGTGTCGTCTCACCGACGGTCACCCCACCCAGTTTGTGTGGTTGTAAAACCCCAAAACAGTAACCTGCGCATAATTTACCCTCCGCTCTTTGCTGTTTAAGCCCCCATGGTACCACGCAAAACTCACAAATTGTTCCCAAATCGGAACGGAAAATCATGAATTATTCACAGTAAGGATCTGCGAGTAGGCCAATAAGCCGATATGTGGGAGGAAACTGGTGGTGTGGCTGTTTAGAAAAGTGGTTGCCAGAAGTTACCCTATTTGGCTTCTGAACCTGTTGATTCTTGGCATTACTTAGACTATTATTAGCTTTACGGGCGCCAAGCTCGGCAGACGGAGGACAGGACGAAAGCCGAATTTCAGCACAGGTTTTTGGAAACTAGCCTGGGAGGGCAGTAGGAGGTATTTATGGAGACTGAGGAATTCCTTGCCAAAGTGGGACTTTTCAAGCACCTTGATAAAGCAAGTCTGTCCCACCTGGCAGCAAAGCTGCAGCTGGTTTCGTTGCCTGAGGGACCGCTGGTGAGGAGAGGAGACCCGGGCGATTCCTTATATATTGTAAAGTCTGGCTTAGCCAGTGTAACTATGCCCACCAAATCAGGCGCCATGGAAGCAGTCCTTGCCCTTCTCAAACCGGGTGATTGTTTCGGCGAGGTGGCACTTATTGATGGTATGCCCCGCGCTGCCGATGTGACTGCTACACAGCCGATGGAGTGCTACGTCCTGTCACGAGACGCCTTCGTGGCTACGCTGGACGAGCATCCTGAGATAGCCAAAGGCATCCTACCCTGTCTTGCTGCTATGGTGCGCAGTGCCGATGGGTGGGTTGCCAGCCTTGCCGATAGGTTGGCTGGTCGCATTACCTACTGACGGGTTAGCTGGTCGCCCTATTTGAGGCCTGCCCCTGCTCATCACTGTGATCCACCGGCAGCATAACCAGGTGAACCACCCCCTTCTCTGATAGGGTGCAACGGTTACGCTTATATGTCTGCCACACAGCCGGCAGCGGTACTGCCTTTTGCTGTTCTCACGCAGCACCTCCCCTTCTGCTTCGTGGTGAAACCAAGCTTGGTGCGTTGAGGTGTCAAACTGGAGCAGTCCGTGAAGAGGCAGTTGGCAGCGGTATTTGGCCGTGTCAAAGCCGGTGATACAGACTGTCCTCAATATGCTGACTGACCTGGAGGCCCAGCAATCTGGTCCGTGAGGGATATACATATTATATATGTATATATTAGGTATATAGTAGCGACAGGCACAATGCCGACTACAGGCGTTCTGCAACCCTGAGTTTGGCACTGCGACTGCGTGGATTGGCTTCCCTTTCAGCAGATGAAGGCACGATAGCCTTCCGGTTGACGAGCTTTACAGTGGTAGTATGCCCACAGGTGCACACCGGTACATTTGGAGGGCAGAGGCAACCCTTCGATTCTTGATGCATAAACCTCTTGACCGGGCGGTCTTCTAAGGAATGATAACTGATCACGGCCAGCCTGCCTCCGGGCCTCAGGAGGTCAATGGTTTGTTTCAAGGCTTCTTCTAGGTTTGTCAGTTCTTGATTAACGCCAATGCGCAGTGCTTGAAAGGTCCTGGTGGCTGGATGAAGCCGGCCGCTTCTCCCTACCACCTGCTTTACCACGTCAACCAGCTCAAGAGTGGTGTTCACCGGACGGCTAGCGACGATCTTTCTCGCTATCAGGCGGCTTCGGCGTTCCTCGCCATACTCCTCAAGAAGGGCAGCAAGTTCAGCCTCCGGAAGTTCGTTTACAATACTAGCTGCTGTTGTCGGTTGTGTTGGGCTAAAGCGCATATCAAGCGGCGCGTCAAATCTGAAGCTGAACCCTCGATTAGAGTCGTCTAGCTGCAGCGAGGACATTCCCAAATCAAACAGGATACCGTCCACCGCATGGAAACCGTATCTGGCGCAGATGTCCTGCAAGTTTCTGAAGTTCTCATTAGCCAAGACAGCGTTTTCGCCATATGGTTTGAGTCTGTCCCTGGCTATCTGAATTGCCTTGGGATCGCTGTCTATGCCCAAAAGCCGGCCCCCTGGTGAGCTTCTGCCCAGAAAAGCGATGGCATGGCCGGCTGTTCCCACAGTGCAATCAATGTAACGCCCTCCAGGCCGAATGTTCAGAAGGTCGATACATTCCTGGAGAAGAACGGGGGTATGGATTACTGTGGTAGACTCGCCATCTTTGCCGATATCTTCCCCCATTCTGGCCACGGACAAACGGTAATACCCTGCTCCAGTCCCGGGGTCGTTACCGCCCCGCCTTTGACTTGTTCTCTCAACTTGGGCAGCAGGGGTACTCTACCTTGCTAGCCTATCTGATACTCGTGTTCACCCAGGAACGCCCCTCACTTCACAAGGAAGGGCGGTGATGGGTTTGCCGAGGAGCTAGTGGCTAGCTATTGGGTCGAGGTCATATTCGAAGAATCTACTGTCTGTAGTAGTTGGAAGAACTTGAGTCTGATCGAAGGAAAGCTGATATGTAACAGCGAGTCCACGGATCTCGGTGCGAACTACCGTCCCTATGCGGCCGTGGTATCGCGAAGAAGCTTGCTCTTTCACCTTGACTCTATCGCCTGTCCTAAAGCTTGTCATTGTTTTTGAATCCTCCTCGTTTACTTCAAGAATGCTTGAGTTCCGCTGTAGATATAGTTTCAGGTCTCTATCACCTCGATGTTGTCACCACAGAGGTTAAGGACTTTGCGTCGTTTCCGGTGCAACAGGCACCAGACGCAGATAAACATCACCGCCATCACACTGGTCACAGGCTCCGGTAACGCTGCAAAGGCCACAACCAGAGACATTGCTACATTGCGTGTTCTCATTTGCTAGCCATCGCTTTCTGGGTTTCGGTAGCCTTTGGGCACCCTGGTCTGACGGCCTCATTCAATGCCATCTCTACCAGCATGAACCAATTACAGACAGCGCTGAGCCCGCCCTCAACATATCTGGCGACATCATCCAGTTGCCGTTCAGTCAGTTGAATGCCCTTATCACGAGCTACCGCCAGAATGTCATCCTCACATATACTCCAGATTATCCTGTTTGGCGGGATAACCATCCTGTCTTGTTGTTCACATGTCTGGCAGTAAGTCTGCTGGCTAAACTGCATAAACTACCCCCTATCTGACCACCGTCAGAGTGCCGTCAGTCCTGGCACCCATGCGTTTCTGCAAAAGGTTGGAGATTGCCTCAATTTGTGACCCAGTCAAAAACTCCCTGCCGCTTCAAAGGGTCATTTGTAAGGCAGTACAGACGTAATCCTTCCCGGGTATGCTCCTCAAGTAACTCAGCTCTGACGAAGCATTCCAGGGCTTCCTCCACATCTACTCTTCTCCTGCAGTCCACAGCACGAGCTATAATACCGCAGGTGAATTTGGCGTAAGGGTATTTCCTCCAGAAGCGCAGTAAATCAAGTTTCAGCCCTGTATCTGCATGATCCTGTAAAAACTGGGTCATATCGTTTTCTTTCGTCTCTATTACCACTGTGACCACCTCGCTAAGCATTTATAGTTTGTTCAACAGAGAATTTCGCAGTACCTAAAGTATACCGAAGCCAAAACCCATGCCCAAAGTTTTGTCCCATGCTGGTATCACCATTGTGGCATGTGGTATGGTATAATGCCATTGACAAAGTGATGCCAAAAGACCAAGGGGCAGAATTACGGCACGAAATGGCGAATCAGCTACGCCGCGTTAGATATTCTTCGGCGCTCTTACCCCGTGGGCGGTGCTACCGGCATGGCCTATGGTATGGTATGCTGCAATACCACTAGCGGGGTGATGCCAAACAAGGGGGACAAGACCATGGCACAAAACGGTAAATCGGCCAAACCCCCTTATGTGTCTTTCCGCACCTTCCTGAACTTCCTGGAATGGCTACATGAGGAGACCGTTATACCGGACAGGCTTGACCGGAGCTTCTGGGGTGTAAGGCTATCAGGGGCAACTGGGCCCCAGCTTATGAGCACTCTGCGTTTTCTGGGCCTAATCGATGACAATAACCGACCGCAGCCCAAACTGCAAGAGATGGCGAAAAACCCAGATAAACGTAAGGCAATTATTCGTGACCAGTTGTTGAAATGCTATGCGGGTGCAGTTCAGGGCCTTGATTTGGGAAAGGCAACCCCGGGGCAACTGGAAGAAGGTTTTCGCACCTACTCTATCAGTGGCGAAACCCTGCGCAAGGCGCTGGCATTCTTCATTCATGCCACCGAGTATTGTGACGTTGCACTATCGCCCCACATAACGAAGAAAACCAGGACCGCGAAGAGGGCAAATGAAGCCAAGAAGCGGACTCGACCTGCCAGGCGACGGTTGCCTGAAGAGGAGCTACCTCCAGATAAGCCCACTCAGCATATGAGGCTGGAATACGACTTGCATCCCAGTCTGAGAGTATTACTTGAGGAGCTCTTACAGATCAACAGCAACTGGACCGAGGACCAGCAAGAGCGATGGCTGAAGTTATGGGGCGAGAACGTCAAGTATTTCCACCCCGCCCAACCGGCCAAAGAAGGCCAATTAGAGCTGAAGTTGCCATAAGGGGCCTTGTTGAGAGACCCGCAAAGGCAGCAGTGAACCATCCTACACCAACGTCCGGGGCATCCCGGCTACTCGAACACCTGCAATACAATACACCGGCTTTAGTGGCTGTCAGCAGCGGCGGAACGACCTAAAGGTCGTTCCCTACATGGTGAGAAGCATCCGGAAGCGGTTTCGAGGGGTGTGCGTTTTGCAGCGTCTTGCTTTGGGCAAACCGACGAGACTCCTACAATGTAGGGATGAACCTCGCCACGGCGAGTCGGCCGCCAGGGTCGGTGTCGCCTTAGGCGACCCTCTGGCGACCTCAGGAGACCTTCGGAGACTTCAGGTTCATCCGAAAACGTTGGCACGTAGTCCACGCGACTAAGAGAAGGGTATGGCAACCTTACCCCTCATGGTACAAGAACTCCCGCCATGACTGTTTATCCTGCGAGCGTACTGCTTGTTGACGTAACATAGCGACTATAAAGCCCCGGCCCCTCCAGGTTGCTAGAATACCGCCCAGCGACTATAATCAAGCAGCAGCGGAACGACCTAAAGGTCGTTCCCTACACGGTGAGAAGTGCAGGTCAAGCAGCTACATCCATGGCACGTTTCCCCATCAGAAGCGCTAGCCATACAGAGAAGGCTGGCGGGTCTGGTCTCCAGCAGCGAGGAACTCGCCCTGCCGAAGTTTGTTGCCGGGGTGGATATCTCCGCCCAGGGCAGCCGCGGGACGGCCGTTGGGGCTGTAGTAGTCCTGTCCTACCCTGATATGGCAGCAGTAGAGATAAAAGTGACAGAGCAAAGACTCGACTTTCCTTACGTGCCCGGCCTTCTGTCCTTTCGCGAAGCGCCCTTAATTCTTGCCGCCTGTGAGCAGCTAACCACGACTCCGGATTTAGTCGTGGTAGATGGCCAGGGAATTGCGCACCCGAGGCGGTTCGGTCTTGCTTCTCATCTTGGACTGCTGCTGGATACACCCACCGTTGGCTGCGCTAAGTCTATCCTTTGCGGAACACATGAGACGGTAGGGGAAACTCCTGGCAGCTTTGCCGAGATAAGAGACAATGGGGAGGTTATTGGCGCGGCACTGCGTACCAGAGCAGGGGTGAAGCCAGTTTATATCTCCATTGGACACAAGGTGGACCTGTCCTCGGCCCTGTCATGGGTAATGAAGTGCTGTCGAGGCTATCGTCTGCCCGAGCCAAGTCGCCTGGCTCATCTGGCCGCCTCCGGACGTCTGCCAAGCAAGGAGCCAGCGGCAGAGCAAGGCAAGCTCTTCTAGAAACCTGGTTGTTACCTATTTGAAGTGAGGTGGATCGGAAATGCAAAGTGAGAAGGAAAAGCTGGAGGATCTAAGAAACCGAATCTCTGCTATGATGGTGCATCTTTGACATCACTAGCAAGGAAAAGCGGATTGCCGACCTAGAGAAGCAATCTGGCCAGCCTGTGTTTTGGCAGAACCCAACCAGTGCCAATAAGGTCATGCGTCGGCTTAGTGCCCTGAAAGAGGAAACAGAAAGCTGGCAGAAGCTGGAACAGAAAGTCAACGAACTAGCCGAGCTGGTCGACCTTTCTGTTCAGGAGGGGGATGTATCCTTAGAGCAGGAGATCCGCTCTGAAATCGACCAGGTCTCTTCCCAACTGGATAGGCTTGATTTTCAACTACTTCTCAGTGGCGAATATGACAAGACGGATGCGATTCTGGCTGTTCATGCGGGTGCCGGGGGTACTGAGTCGCAGGACTGGGCAGAGATGCTGCTCAGAATGTATATGAGGTGGGCGGAGAAGCGAGGTTATCGTGCCGAGTTATGGGACACATCTCCTGGGGAAGAGGCAGGCGTAAAGAGCGCCATGCTGGAGGTCAAGGGGAACTATGCCTACGGCTACCTCAGGTCGGAGCACGGTGTACACCGGCTTGTCCGCCTTTCTCCCTTTGATGCTGACCATGCGCGACACACCTCCTTTGCTCTGGTAGAGGTTCTGCCTGAAGTAGGCCAGGCTACGGAGGTAAGCATTAACCCCGACGACCTGAAGATAGAAGCTTTCAGGGCTAGTGGTCCAGGTGGGCAACACATGCAGAAAACCAGTTCCGCGGTTCGCATTACCCATGTCCCTACCGGTCTGACGGCTTCTTGCCAGAGCCAGCGTTCCCAATACCAGAATAAGGAGGTAGCCCTCAAAGTCCTCCAGGCTCGGCTCTTGGATCTAGAGCGAGCCAAGGAAGCCGAGGAAAGGGCCAAGCTTAAAGGCCAGCACCTCAGTGCCGGTTGGGGCAACCAGATCCGAAGCTATGTCCTCCATCCCTATAGGATGGTGAAGGACCACCGTACTGACCACGAAACCGGCAACACTACTGCGGTTTTGGATGGAGACCTGGACGAGTTTATGGAGGTCTATCTAAGGTCACAGCTAGGCAAAAGCAACTAAGGATGTCCTTCACTGCATCATGCCCGCGTAATTGCAAACTATAGCCATGACTATGTTTTCAGTTCCGAACTCATGTTCTTCTCCCTCATTCCCGCTTCATGACAGAGACGTCTGAGCCGCCATAACTCGCCATCCACTGCGTCAATCCAATACGTCAGCCATTCGCGGGACTTCTCAGGAACGCTGTCGAGGCTGTCGATGCGGCGCAGCTCATTAGTGAGGTCGATTAGTTGCTTCATGACGTCGGTAAACACAGTAGGGCCAGGAGAAGAACTCTTCGTTCTCCACTCGCCGATTTCACTTCTGAGAAATCTCAGCCGCAGGCTGCCGTGACAGGGTAACTCATGGCTGCGGGCCATATCCAAGACTGATTGGCTATCTATTCCCACCAGCGCGGTTACCTCATCTATGCCAAGCTCTTCATCTCCCTCTGCTACGCGGTGAGCGATGTAGAAGTCGGCGGCCTCGTCTCTGACCTCAGTACCACCGACACGGTGGGAACAGGCATATAAGCGAGCATAGGGTACCACAGGGCGCCCGTAGGTCTCCTCGACTTCGGTCATCAGGTTGAGGACGTCTTCTAATCCCGAATCATTGGCCACCAAGGCACGGATGTCAGCCAGCGTGAAATTGAAACGTTCCTGCAATTCTCTGATGCATACCACACGAAGCTTGGCAGAGTCCGGGAACAGGCCGCGGCCTGCCTTACCTTTCCTCCTGGGATGGCCTATTAGCCCGATAGATATCCAGTAGTCGAGTGTCCGCCGCGTGACTGGTTGGAGAGATTTCTCCACTAGCTTCTCATTGGCAAAGTCCAGGATGTCTTTGGTCGGTAGTTCAGCTTTCATATTGTTGGCCTCCGGCTATGTTATACAGTAGGTTTAACACTACTCTTGCGCTTTGTCAAGGGGTTTGTGCGCATCATTAAATGGTGTTCGGGCAGGTGAAGCAAATCAGTTCTTTTTACAAAACTTTTAGGCCAGGGACATTGATGTTTATGCATTGTTTATCCATTCCGTATTGTCCTTGTTTAAGCATTTTCCCTTATTTCCTTTAGATAATGGGTATACTCAGCTGATTCTGTGTGTACCCGGTTCACTTGCCTGTCCAGCATGCTCCTGTTACAATCGGTTCGTACACTGGTGGGCTGAGGTACGATATGAACTTCGCCAAGCTACAAGCTACAGGAAATGATTTTATATTGATAGACGCCTCAAACCTAGAGCGGAATTGGGAGAAGCTGGCCAGGAGCATGTGTCAGCGTCGCTTTGGTGTTGGCGGTGATGGTCTGATACTGCTGCTGGAATCAAGGTTGGCCAATTTCCGTATGCGGATATTCAACTCCGACGGCTCGGAAGCTGAGGTCTGTGGCAATGGCTTGAGGTGCTTGGCTAGATATGTTATTGACTGTGGTCTGGCCGAGGCGGATGAAGAGCTAACCGTTGAAACGAATGCTGGTGTCAAAAGGATCAAACCACACTCTGATGGTCGATTTCAGGTGGATATGGGGCCGCCCATGTTCCGTCCTGAGGAGATCCCGATAGTGGCGGCAGTTGACATAATACCTGTCGTCGACTATCCCGTCAATGCAGGGGGTCGAGAGTTGCTATTGACCTTTGTTTCTATGGGAAATCCTCACGGGGTGTGCTTTGTCCAGGACCTGGCTGATTTCCCCTTATCAGAGTTGGGCCCCATCATGCAGCATCACGAGCTCTTTCCGCAACGTTTGAACTTCGAAATAGCCAGGGTTGTGTCCCGCAGCGAGATAATGGCCCGGGTGTGGGAGAGGGGGGCAGGGGAGACCCTTTCCTGTGGCAGCGGTGCCTGTGCTGTGGCTGTTGCAGCACAGTTGCATGGTTATGTAGGTAGTCAGGTTGACGTGGTACTACCGGGAGGTCGGTTAAACGTGATGTGGGACGGAGAAGGGGAGGTCTATCTTAGCGGGACGGCTGAGCTGGTATTCACCGGTGAATGGCCGGATCAACATTTATTGCTGGAGGGATGATGAGAGTCTCCAAACGCGTTGAAGGACTGCCGCCCTATCTGTTTGTAGAGATTTCTCAGAAGATTGCTGAGAAGAAGGCCAGAGGAGAGAAGGTTATTAGCTTTGCCATAGGCGACCCTGATATCCCTACACCCGACCATATTATCCAGCGACTGTGCCTGGCGGCCGCAGATCCAGCCAATCACAGGTACCCTGAGACCTACGGGTTAGCGGAGTTTCGCCAGGCTATCGCTGAGTGGTATGAGCTGCGCTTTGCGGTGATCCTTGATCCCGATGCAGAGGTATTGCCCCTTATCGGCTCCAAGGAGGGGATTGGGCATGCTGCCTTTTGTTTCGTTGATCCTGGGGACATCGCTCTTGTTCCTGACCCAGCCTACCCTGTCTATTCTGTCAGCACCATGCTTGCTGGTGGTGAGCCCTATTACATGCCTTTGACTGAGGAAAGTGACTTTCTGCCTGACCTGGAGCAAATACCACCTGAAGTAGCTCATCGTGCCAAGCTAATGTGGCTGAACTACCCCAATAATCCCACCGCGGCAGTAGCTGGGATCGACTTCTTCCAGAGGGTGGTCGAGTTTGCCAACAAGTATGACCTGGTGGTCTGTCATGATGCTCCTTACACCGAGGTTGCCTTCGACGGCTATAGACCGGTTAGCTTCCTACAGGTGCCAGGGGCCAAGGACGTCGGCATGGAGTTTCATTCTTTATCCAAGAGCTTTAACATGACAGGGTGGCGGGTAGGGATGGCAGTAGGTAATGCCCAGTGGCGGGACGCTCTAATGAGAGTTAAGTCGAATCTTGATTCAGGGATTCCCCAGGCTATCCAATACGCTGCTATTGAGGCATTGCGAGGCGATCAAGAGTGTATCAGGGAGCATAATGCGATTTACGAGCGAAGGCGCAACGAAATGGTCAAGGTCCTAAGGGAGATGGGTCTCCGGGTCACCCCACCCAAAGCCAGTCTTTATATATGGGCAGGAGTTCCCGAAGGCTACACCTCGGCAGAATTCGCTACCAGGTTGTTGGAGGAGGCCGGGGTAGTGGTTACCCCCGGTACAGGCTATGGGAGGTATGGGGAAGGGTATATACGTCTCTCACTGACTACTCCGGATGCTGAGATAGCTGAGGGACTGGCCCGTCTATCGGCATGGCGCCCTTCAAGGTGACATAACACAGCATTTGTTCCTGGAATTGTTGACATAATGAGGGGGCTAGCGGACATAATTTACTGACATAATGACATAGCAGCGGACGTAAAGACCCGACATAAAGGAGGCACTATCCCCAATAGAACCTATCCCACCGAAGAGGCTAAAGAGCGGGCTTTCCTTGTTGGTGTAGAGATAAAGCGCCGCAAGGACAGGTGGCTGATAGAGGATTCCGTAGCTGAGCTGGCAAGCCTGGCTGATACGGCTGACGTTGAAGTGGTGGGCGAGCTGGTACAGAGGCTGGACAGGCCATCACCCAGGTATTTGGGTAAGGGCAAACTAAGCGAACTGGTGGCCCTGAGGGAGGAGACGGGCTACGATGTAGCTATCTTCGACGATGAGCTTTCCCCGCTGCAGCAAAGCAATCTGGAGGAGGCCCTTCAGGTTAAGGTTATCGATCGCACTGCCTTGATCCTGGACATCTTTGCCAGGCGTGCCCAAACCCGTGAGGGGCAACTGCAGGTAGAGCTGGCTCAGAATGAGTACTTATTGCCCCGCCTGGCCGGGCAGTGGAGTCACCTGGAGAGGCTTGGGGGTGGCATAGGTACCAGGGGACCTGGGGAAACACAGCTAGAGACTGATAGGCGGCTGGTCCAGCAAAGGATTCATCGTTTGAAAAGGGAGCTGGAGGAGGTACGTAAGCACCGCGCCCTGTACCGAAGACAGCGCAAAAAGAGTGGCATTCCTATTGTATCCCTCGTTGGTTACACTAATGCCGGGAAAAGCACGTTGCTGAATACCCTGAGTCATGCTGACGTATTCGTAGAGGATAAGCTGTTCGCTACCCTTGACCCGGTCACCCGGCGCATAGTCCTGCCTAACAAGCAACCCGTACTGCTAACTGACACGGTGGGCTTCATTCATAAACTGCCTCCCACGGTGCTAGCTGCTTTTAGAGCCACACTCGAGGAATTATATGAAGCTGATTTACTGCTCCACGTGGTGGATATAACCCACAAGAATGCGGCTGAGCAGTGTCAAACGGTGGAGGACACACTGGCTGAGCTTAAAGTTGGCGATAAGCCAAGGCTTACCCTACTTAACAAAATAGACTTGTTCGGGAGCGACAGGCCGGAAGAAGATCAGCTTATGCAGCAGCTTCAGGTGGGCAGCCAGGGCATGTTGATTATCTCGGCCGCCAAGGGATGGGGAATAGAGAAATTGCTGGAGTCGATGGTAAGCATGCTGGAGCAAGAAGCCGGTGTAAAACCGCAGGAACGCGAATGGTTTGCCCAATCTTCTTGAACACGTCTGGTTAAAATTGAGGCAAACATGATGTGGAAGGGTGGTAAGCGTTATTGCGGTCAGTTTAGTTATGTCAAGAGCTTGACAAAAGGGGGGAGAAGTGGTAGTGTCGCAAAAGGTATATTATGCGACACGACATTCAGGACAGATTGATGACCCTAGATGAGGCGATTCGACAGTTCATAGAGTACCTGGAGGTTGAAAAAAACTTCTCTTCCCTGACCATCAACGCTTATCAACGCTACTTGAAACGCTTTAGTGAATGGGTTGCTGAAGCTTCGTCATCGCCAACACCACAGGACATCGACCTTGAACTCATTAGAAGGTACAGGTTGTATCTAGCTCGGTTCACTGGTGCGAACGGCGCGCGGCTCAAAAAGGTTACTCAAAATTACCACCTTATTGCCTTGAGAGCTTTCTTGCGATATCTTTCGGTTCAGCGTGATATGCCTGTACTGTCACCCGATAAGATAGAGCTTCCCAAGAGTAGCCCTAGGACTGTTACATTTCTAGGTTCTGAAGAGATGGAAAGACTTGTAAGTAGCCCAGATACGTCCGAGGTTACGGGCTTAAGAGATAGGGCGATTTTGGAAACCCTATTTAGCACTGGTCTGAGAGTCTCTGAGTTGGCACGGCTAAATCGTGACCAGATAGACCTTGAGGGCAAGGAGTTGGGTGTAATTGGCAAAGGGAGCAAGCCACGGGTCGTATTCCTTTCGGACACTGCGGCGGAGTGGATTCGGCGTTACCTCCAATCGCGTGAGGATTACTTCAAGCCACTGTTCATTCGATATTCTGGTAGGGAAGATTCAGCAAAAGGTGGCGAAAAAATGCGGCTTACCCCGAGGTCTGTCCAAAGAATTGTCGCAAAATATGCCAAGCAGAGCTTTTTGCCAGTAAAGGCGAGTCCGCACACCTTAAGACATTCATTTGCCACAGACTTGTTGATTGGTGGAGCTGATATTCGCTCTGTTCAAGAAATGCTTGGGCACAAAAGCATCACGACTACTCAAGTGTATACTCACGTTACCGACAGGCATCTAAAAGAGGTACATAGGGCGTTTCATGGTAGGAGCAAGAAGACCAAGAATGAATAGGCAAACTGCCGAAACAGGGTTACCTTGGCATGTTGTTGAAACGGCTATCAATGGTGAGATCGAATGGCTTCGGAAAGCCCTTATCATAGGCGGGTGCTCCGTTCGCCAAAGTCGAATCTTCGATCACCCGCCCCGCTTGGCAGGGGATAGAGGCCTCGCCAGAGGCGAGTCGCCTATGGAGACCTGCCCCTATGCCTGGGAGATTTCAATCGCTGATTTTGGGACGCCCCACTCTAACAGATATGCCGAAGAAACGCACCGCAAATACCACCCTGTGCAATCGAGAAAAAGGTGATGCGGAGCTGTCTTCATTACTAGTGGAACACATACCCATGAAACGGATTATGTAAACCTCTTGTTGGTTAGCTGAGGAGACAAAGTTAATTTCCTAACCGCACACTTTCTTCAGCAGCCAGGCCATGTTTTGGCCCAGGACCTGCATGGTCTGAATGCCTTCCGCATCCTGTTCAACGTCGCCCTTTTCCAGGCCAAAAGCAAAGTTCCAGTAAGAGGAGCCTGGCACAATAACCTCGCTCATGAAGAAGAAATGGTTGATGGTGTCAAAGGCATGTATTTGTCCACCCCGACGCACAGCAATCACGGCGGCACCAACCTTGCGCCGGAGAAGACCGCCGTTGCCCTTACAGACCATGCCAGCTCGATCGATCAACGCTTTCATCTCCGCTGGCACGCTCGTAACGTAGACAGGCGAACCCATGATGATGCCGTCGGCCTGTATCATCTTTTGGATATACGTATTCATCTCGTCACGTGTTTGAACGCAGCGCTGGTCACAATTGATCCAACACTTATAGCACCCCAGGCAGCCTCGAAGCGGCTTGCCGGCGAGCTGTATCAGTTCAGTCTCAATACCTTCCTTTTCCAGTTCAGCGAAAACGTGTTTGATAAGAATCGCCGTGTTGCCGTCTTTGCGGGCACTACCGTTGAAGGCTACAACTTTCATCTAGACTCCTCCTTCTCCATAAGGTTCAAGTGGCATATGCTGTAAAACTGCTGCATAACCCCATCGAATACAGAACAAATTCCTCATATGTAGATAACGCCTGTCCTTTGCCGAAGTTCCTCGTACGCCACGTATGCTACAGGACTCACAGTGCAAGAGTCAACAAGAATGGTCGGGGGAACCGAAGCAGGTGTGGATGGGTTTGGGCAAGGCAGTATGGCCACAATAGTCAGCTTAGTCACCCGATACATCTTTCTGAATGACGGACAATATCGGTGGGCTTACCCCGGTGACAAGCCATGCACGGAGGGCTGCTTGGACTAGATGCCCAATCCTCTCCGCTTTCCTTCTATGTGTGTCAAGATGGCATCCACTGCTTTGACTGGATCCTTTTCAACATTCAGCAGGCCGCCAGTGACCTGTTTGCAGTCCTCAGTCAAGAGTTTGACCAAATTTGGTGCTCCGGTGACAGTTGGTACAGGATTGACATAGATATAGAGCCCCAAAGCCAAGGCGAACACCGCATCAATGGTAGCCTTCTGCTCCATATATTCAGGTGCTACAGCAACGACAGGAAGGTCTGGTATGGGCACGCCTCCCAGAGCCATTGAGATTGCAGCCAGTAAATCGGCCAAACGTCCAGTGTCGGTGCAGGTCCCGTAGCTGAGGACGGGAGGGATATTCAGATTGTCACAAAGTCCTCTAAGGCCTGGACCCGCAAATTGCCTAGCTTCTGAACTGCAGAGACCTGCGAGTTGCATAGCCCCATTGCCACATCCCATTGACAGCACCAGAATATCACGCCCTATCAGGTCCTTGGCTACACGCACACTATGCACATCCTGACCAGAATCCCTCAGCGTTGTGCATGAAACAAGACCTGCGACCCCTCGCAAGGTCCCATCTTTAATGGCTCCCAGGAGGGGGTCAAGGCTACCCCCAAGGGCTTCAAGAATGCTTTCGGTGGAGAAGCCAACCAGGGCTTCTTTCATCGGCAATTGGGTAACGGGCTCGATAGACGCTCGGCGTTCTTTAAAGTTGCCTATTGCCATCTGCAAGAGTTGAGCAGCCTGTTGTTCAGCCTTTTCAGGCTCATAGTTGATTCGGTCTGTAACGCCTTCAAAGGCGACCAGCTCACTCACCGGTACAAGTCTGAACTTATATTTTTGGGCGTACAGAGGGTCAATTTGCATAGAACAATTCATATCAACTGCGAAAAGGTCTACGCAGCCAGAAGCCAGAACCGCTTCTTGCATGATCCAGTTTCCAGTAAAGCCGTAAAAAGTGTCGTCCATCTCCCATCTTTGAATCATCTCTTGCCCGGTCTCAATGTTGGCAATGACTCGTAACCCTTTGGCACCCACGGCTTTTGCTTTTTCCTGCCATTCCAGTTTTCGAGCCAGTTGAACCATAGCAAATCCGAGAAAAGGTTCGTGGCCGTTGGGCAGCACATTAACATAGTCAGGATCCAATACACCTAGGTCCACACGCATCTTATGTGGCCTTGGGATGCCATAAAGGATGTCCTGACAGTATTCGTTAACGATCTGGCTTTGATAAGCCATTGCCAAACTAAGGCGCATCGCCTTGAGAGCCAAGCTCACGTAGTAACCGTCGACGTTGGTAAGACAGGAACTGGTAGCCAGCATCATCTCACCATAGATACCGCCGGGGAAAATATCCAGTTCTCTCCACAGTTGCTTGCGTTCCTGGGGAGCCAGGGCCTCAACGACCTGGCTGGGTTCATCGAGCTTCCTGTTAAAATCCGCTTCTGCAAAATCGCACAGGCGAATGGCGATTTCATTAGCCGATCCTGGCGTATCCACCCCAAGCCGTTCCGCGAAATCCTTCAATTTGTCAGGCTCTCGAATCTCGAACAGGGTCTTGCCTTCTGCTGTGGCTCGAAGCGTCTTGACCGTTTGTTCTGTATGGTAATGGTAAGTGGATGCACCCAGGACATTTCTGAGTAACATCATGCGCATGGCCATACCATCGGCTGTGATCCCACATACGCCCTTCTTGTCTTTGGATGCATCTGCGCGGCATGGACCGTTGGAACATAAGTCACACCGGACACCTCTCATACAGAAAGGACACCGCTGATCAGGGTCGCCTCCCATACCCTGGGTTGCGAATCGATCCCAAATATTGTCCATGTTATCCTTCTTGATCCTGTCGTACATCTTAAGAACGGACTCATGATAGGAAATCCTGTTCTCTTCCATCATCACACCTCCATTTAGTGTCTTCCAGAATCCTGCGAACCGTTTGAAGTCATTGTAGCACGACGTCACCTGAAACCGCCAAGGCGCTAGGTTGGCTACTCCTTATGCATGTTCGACGGCACAAATCCAACAATAGTCATAGCTGGGCTTGCCTTTCCCTTTGCAGGGCAGAAAGGTTCTCGGAACCGAACACACAGGGCATTATGTCAACATCTCTTGCGGCACAGCATTCTGTTTGCCGACCTGGTCGCTTTCGCCATCCTGTCTCCGCGCACGTTCAGCGTAGAGAATTTGGGCTCATCGTGAGATAATGCTAACAGGCTATCAAGGGACCTCCGGTCCCGAAGACTAAAAGGAGGGATAATGCTTGGTGACAGATTCAGACTGGACGGTAAGGTGGCCGTTGTGACGGGGTCGGGTAGAGGCATAGGCCAATGTATCGGACTTACGTTTGCCGAAGCCGGGGCCAATGTTGTCTTCACGGCGAGAACAGAAAAGGACATTCAGGCCAATGTAGAAAGGGCAAAGGCATTCGGCGTCCAAGCCCTCGCAGTTCGCTGTGATGTCACGGACGAGGTACAACTGCAGACGCTGGCTGACAAGACAATTGAGGCCTTCGGCAAGATTGACATCGTCGTAAACAATGCCGGCGGGGCCTTGCCGAACCAGATTCCTCAAACGACCCGCGACCAGTTCAATCAGGCGTTTGATTTCAATGTGACCTCAGGCTTTAGTTTCACCCGCATCTGTTTGCCCCATCTTAGAGAGAGCAAGGGTTGCGTGATTAACATATGCTCCGGGGCCGGACGCGTTGTGCAGCCCAACTTCAGTGTTTACGGAACGGTGAAGGCTGCCCTGATTTTCATGACAAGACTCATGGCTTCGGATTTGGCCCCTGACGTGAGAGTCAACGGTATTGCCCCAGGTTCTATAATGACGGACGCTTTGCGGAACTTCTTGGATGAGGCCTCATTGCAGAAAATGTGTGATCTCACGCCGATGAAGAGACTGGGTGAGGCGGAAGATATCGCCCTGGCTGCTCTGTACCTGGCGTCGCCGGCAGCGGCATGGGTGACGGGCAAGGTACTGGAAGTTGACGGCGGCATAGAGACCACCAATATGCCCTTCTAACCAACTTACTGTTGCGGAGGCCAATGGGCCAGACCCCTAAGCTGCCGTACGAATCTCAGTTTGGCACGGGCGGGACATCAGATGTCCAGCGACGGGTAACACAGCATGGCCACGGTAGCAGTAGCTGTGCCTGCCTTTCCCGTTGCAGGCCAGAAAGGTTGTCGGAAGCGAACAGTCATGGCATTATGTCAATATCCCTGCTGGCAACGCTCTCTGTGAAACAAGGTGTTCCAACCCTAACTGCAGCCTGTATGACACCATCAACCCCGTTCCGGGTGTGATTTTAGACCTTAGCTCCAGTTGTCCTAAGCACATCCCTGCTGCCCGCATGTACCCACTAGGCTCATCAAATTTACCCTTTTGGGTCGATTACGTGAGCCCGATTACTATTGTGCGATGCATGGCCAAAGCGATACTCTAGGACAAGGACGAATCATCGTCGGCCGACCTAGGAGACAATAGCATAAAGACAGGCGGCAGGCTGGAAGCCGTGTTCAGATTCTCAGGAACGAGTTTGAGAGAAATGAGCGACACTTGAGACCCGGTTGTGGGCTTATTCTTGTAAGCTTGCACCACAAAAGGACCAGCATCAGGAGGAAAGGACAAGGTCTTGGGTTCAAAAAGAAAGAGGCGAATTGGAATCGTTCTGGCCACAATCGCAGTGGCCCTGGTCACCTTTGGGGTAGTGTGGGTCACCATCATCTTCCCCGGCCTGAAAAAGGTGCCTGCTGACCTTGACCAGGCCGTGCAATATCAAGGAACCGTGACGGTGCTCGATCCCGAAACGTACCAGCCAGTGACCTATGACGACGTCATCGTAACCAGAAGGTGCCAGGCAGTCCGTTCCAGTGGCGATGTGATCTACATTGACGAGGATGTTAGCTTTGTGGATAGCAAAACCGGGCTGGAGATCCCGTCGCTGTGTGAAAGTGAACTGCTGGCAGTGGACAGGATATCCCGCGCCAATGTACCGGGGCACGGTGACAAGAATCGGGAGGGTCTATGGCAATTTCCTCTGGATGTGAAGGCAGGCCAGGATTACCCCGTCTGGGTTACCGGCAGCCCCACAACTCTGGATGCCCGGTACGTCGGCGAGGAGGACTTCCGCGGGTTACATGTTCTTGTTTATGAGGTCGCCACTCCGGACGAGGGTGTTACCACCCCCGCCGGGATATTCACCCCCGAGATGCAGCTATATCGATGGATTAAGTTGAGGGTGGAGCCTGCCTCCGGGATAAGCGTCTATATGGAGGATACCCAGAAAAGAACCTCGAAGATTCCCGTCTTCGATGATTTGTTTCCCAACACGGGTGATATGACGTTCACCGACATGACTGTGCTCGAAACCAGTCTGGTGTTTACTGAAGAGACCATTGAAGGAGAGGTTGATGACGCCAGCTTCTATCGCTGGGCACTCTCCTGGGGCAACACCTATTTACCATGGCTGGTCTTCGGGCTGGGGGTGGTCATGGGGCTCCTGGGATCGATACTTGTGATCAGAGTTAAAGTTAAAAGGCTCCCAATAGCCGAACCTGCGAGGGACGAGCTGGCGCAGGTGCAACCTACTAGCCTGAGTCTCAGTTCGTAGGGCTGGCCCTGCATACTCTCGGCCCAGTTCCGAAACTGTGGGACGATGTCAACGGTGTTGGCTCTTTCCCTCACTTCTGGCGCAGAGCTTATGTCCCTCAATAAGACGGTCCAACTCTGCCCGCGCCTCTTGCACAGCTTTCGACATGGAACAGATCCAAAATTGACATGCCATTAGAAAATGCCGTACTATATATGAGACCAGGCATGAAACTCCACGCAAAATCTGCACCAAGTACAACGCTACTACCGGGCCTCAACTTCCCGAACAGCCGATTTCCCTGTTGAATCCCGGTAGTAATGTTGTCTGGATGAGAAAACCTCGAAAAGGAGAAACAGTATGGTAGGTATAGTTTCGTATGGTGCTTACATCCCCATGTACAGATTGAGTCGTGACACAATTGCTGCCGTGTGGGGAAGGTCCCTGGGTCGGGGAGAAAGGGCTGTAGCCAACGCTGACGAAGACAGCATAACCATGGCAGTAGAAGCGGTTGTCGACTGTCTCACCGACATAGATCGCCAGGCAGTCGACGGGCTGTATTTTGCTTCCACTACGTCACCATACAAAGATAAACAAGCAGCAAGTATAGTCAGAGCCGCCGCCGATCTTCGGGAAAACATAGATACCATGGATTTTGGCAGCTCTCTGAGGTCCGGCGCTAACGCGATGACCTCTGCTATGAATGCCATTAAAGCAGGAGAGGCTAACAGAATCATGGTAGTTGCTTCAGAGGGCCGACTGCCGGCCCCAAATTCGGAATTTGAGCCTGTCTATGGCGATGGAGCAGCAGCCCTCTTGCTGGGAGACTCAGATGTTGCTGCTACTATTGAGGGACACTATACGCTTTCCAGCGAGTTCATGGACATATGGCGCAAGGCGGGCGACACCTACGCCTGGGCCTGGGAAGACCGGTTCATCAAGGATGAGGGGTACGAGAAGATCTTGCCTCAAGCTGTAAAGGGGTTGATGCAAAAGTGCAATCTGACCCCCCAGGACTTCACCAAGGCAGTCTTCTACGCCCCTGATGCCAGATCACATGGCACAATAGCCAGGAAAATCGGGTTGGACCCCAAGACTCAGGTGCAGCAACCTCTATACGACTCCGTGGGTGACACAGGCTGTGCCTTTGCCCCTATGACGCTGGTGGCTGCCCTGGAGGAGGCCAAACCTGGCGACAAGCTCCTTTTCGCCTCCTATGGTGATGGGGCCGACGCCTACGTGTTGCAGGTGACAGAACAGATCGAGAAGGTCAGGAACAGGCGAGGGATAGGACGTCACCTGGCCTCCAAGATGGACCTCACCAATTATGGCGTTTACTTGCAGATGCGCAACGTGATGGAATGGGCGCCTAATTTGCGCCCCGCCCGCCGCTCCTCCCTTTCGTCCGTGTGGAGAGACCGTAAGATGTTCTATGCCCTGTACGGGCACAAATGCAAGAGCTGCGGTCACATCCAGTACCCCAAGCAGCGCGTTTGCATTTACTGCCAAACCAAGGACAACTTCGAGGAAATAAGGCTGTCTGATAAGAAGGGCAAGCTTTTCACCTACAGTATAGACGAACGGGCCAGGGAAATAATACTGCCCCTGGTCAGAGCGGTGATCGATCTGGAGGGCGGCGGCAGGTACTATTCTTCACTGACTGACCGGGACACCGAAAAGATCGATGTCGGCATGGACATGGAGCTAACCTTCAGGCTGGTCTTTGACGGAACGAGAGAGGGATCAGGCTTTCGCAACTACATGTGGAAGGCCCGACCTATAAGATGTTAGGAGATAGTTGAGATGGCAGAAAGCATAAGGGATAAGGTTGCTATTATCGGCATGGGTTGCCCCCCGTGGGGTGAGAGATGGGACACAGATATCTTTGACCTCATTACCGAAGCTTCCTACGATGCCTTTGACGACGCTGGAGTGGGACCTAAGCAAATTGAAGCATGCTGGGTAGGTTATTACATCAACGATAATGCCACTACCGGCCTGGTTGTCGCCCAGACCCTGCAACTCCAGCAAATACCCATCACTCGGGTAGAAAACGGCTGCGGCTCCGGATCGGAGGCCATCCGGGGAGCTGCTTATGGCCTGGCCTCCAAGCAGTACGACCTTGTTCTGGCACTGGGATTTGAAAAGCAGAAGGACGTTGGTTTTCCCGGCCTGGTTGTCGCGGGGGCCCCGGGGAAAGTCTACCCCATGTACGCCGCAGAGCAGGGTGCCGCACCAGGACGCTATGCCATGGCAGCTACGGCCTACTTCCGCAAGTATGGGTTGAGCCGGGAGGAAGGCAAAACGACGCTGGCAAAGATCTCGGTAAAGAGCCACCATAATGGCGCCCGCAACCCCCGGGCCCACCTGAGACGGGAGATTACGCTGGAGCAGGCGGTTAACGCCCCCATAATTGCCTGGCCCTTGGGGCTTTTTGACTGCTGCGGGGTAACTGATGGCGCCGCAGCAGCCATTATGTGCCGCACCGAAGATGTCAAGAGGTTCGCCGTTAACCATCCTCACGACTACGTAACCATCAAGGGCTTTGGCATCGCTGCCAGCCCGGGATGGGGGAAAGAGAGAGAGGACTACGATTTCACCTACTGGGATGCCACCGAAGCGGCTGCCAAGCAGGCATATGCTCAGGCAGGGATAAAGAATCCTCGAAAGGAGCTGAGCCTGGCTGAGGTCCACGACTGCTTCTCCATTGCCGAGCTGGTAGGAGTGGAATCCATGGGTATTTGTGAGTACGGACACGGCAAGGAGGACGTGGACGCAGGTGCCTGGGAACAGGAAGGGGAGATACCGGTAAACATAAGCGGCGGGTTGAAGTCCTTCGGTCACCCTATTGGCGCCAGCGGCTGTCGGGAGGTTTTCGAATTCTACACCCAGTTCCAGGGGAAAGCAGAAGAGCCGTCCCGTCAGTTGAAAGACGTGAAGTTTGGGCTGGCCCACAACCAGGGTGGCTATCCAGGCCAGTTTGTCTGCGGCATTACCATCACCGGAGCTCCGGACGTCTAGTTATCAGACAGAAGCGGACCGGTAGGCACAGTTTCCTACTGCGGGCTGGGAAGGTTGGGGGAGGGGGCGAAGCCCCTTCCCTGTTCATGCGACATCGCGTTGCCGCCTTCGATCCGGACGGGTCACCTATCCACCCACCACTCTTGCACCTATCTTAGGTGGTTTCTAACCAATGGCGTCCTATAGGTTGCCCAGGTTCACCTACGTAATACGCAACCACAGTGACCCTGCTCCTTTTGTGATGTGCTATAATACGCTTGAACCGCGGATAGCCACATGTGCGAGTTACTTATTCTCGCTAGTGGCGCAAAAGAGAGCGTTGCATGCCCATAGACGTTGTTGAGATTACAACTGAAGAACGTGACAACATACTGAAAGAACGAGAAGGGGACTTCTGCGATCTTAAGTCTGTGGACATTCGCCCAGCCAAGCTGACCGAAACGTTGTCGGCCTTCGCGAATGCATACGGTGGCGAACTCTATGTTGGGATAGATGAAAGACGCATGGGTAGGAGGAAGAAGATCCGCGAATGGCGCGGTTTTGCTGATCAAGAAGCTGCAAACGCACACATTCAGACCATTGAAGAATTCTTCCCGCTAGGGCAGTATTGCTTTTGCTCTTTCCTTTGCTGTAAGGACGCCGATGGATTGGTTCTGAAGATTGAGGTTGGCAGAACCCGTGACATTAGGGAAGCCAGCGATAGACAGCCCTATCTGAGACGAGGTGCCCAGAACCTCCCGGTAAACACAACTGAGAAAAGGAGACGCCTCGAATTAGACAAGGGTATTGCCAGCTACGAGACAGACACTGTTAGCATCGATTCCAAGGTTATTGAAGATTCAACCATTCTTTCGACTTTTCTATCGACTACTGCGCCTTCAACTCAACCTAATAGTTGGTTAAAGAAACAACTCCTCATCAAAGAAGGAAAGCCTACTGTTGCGGCCATTCTGTTGTTTGGAGAAGAACCGCAGGCGATTCTGCCCAAGCACTGTGCCATAAAGATATTGAGGTACGAGACCAAAGACAAGGAGGGAAGTAGGCCAGTTTTATCGTTTGACCCTGTGACTATAGAGGGGTGTGTCTATAGAAGCATCTATGATTCGGTGGCAAAGACGATCGAGATTATTCAAACGATACCTAAACTTGGTGCGTTCGGTCTAGAGCCTGTACAATACCCCAGTGAAACCCTGCACGAGATCATAACAAATGCAGTTTTGCACCGTGACTATAGTATAGCAGCCGATATACAGGTCCGGATATTTGACAATCGGGTTGAAGTCGAAAGCCCTGGGAGACTACCGGGACACATAACAGAACAAAACATACTGCGCGAACAGTTTGCGCGGAATGGTATGATTGTCCGTCTAATAAATAAGTTCCCGGACCCACCGAACAAGGATGTAGGAGAAGGCCTGAATACAGCTTTCGAGGCGATGACCAAACTTAAATTGAAAGCACCAGTGATCAAGGAAAATGAAAACAGTGTAACAGTATACATACGACACGAACCTTTGGCGTCACCTGAAGAAGCGGTAATGCAGTACTTGGATACTCATTTCGAAATCAATAACCTCGAAGCCCGGAATCTTACTGGAATTAGGTCAGAGAATTCCATGAAGCAAGTCTTTTATCGGCTACGCAGCAAAGGGCTGATTGAACGAGTGCCTGAGAAACGTGGGCCTCGTTCAACGTGGCGAAAAATGGGCCTGCAGCCGAGGCTCTTTGACTAGTCTTCTACTAGTGCGATCCTGTAGGGTGGGCTCGGCCCACCTTCCGGTAGGTGCAACGTGGTGAGCGCTGTCTCATCCAGATGAGAGAGGGCAAGTGCCGAACGACGCATGTGCCTGGACAGACGGCGGAACCTGCTTCGCGGGCTGGGAAGGTTGGGGGAGGGGGCGAAGCCCCTTCCCCTGTTCATGCGGAATCCCTATTCAATATAGGCTAGCGGGACCCTAGAAACATAAATCCGATGCCAATTTTGGTGGCGATGAACCTTGGCTCCTTGGAGTCATCTCCCAGCTTCTGACGCAGCCTGCCGATGTTGACTCTAAGGAGATGGTGTTCTCCGACATACTCCTCTCCCCATACTGCCTCCAGTATCTGATCATGGGTGACCACCCGACCAGCGTTCCGTACTAGACGGGACAAGAGTCTATGCTCTATGGCGGTCAGATTTACCTCCTGCCCGCCCAAGGTGACCCTGTGTCGCGCAAAGTCGACTATAAGGTCATGGGAATGGAACGCAGGCTCGGGACGCTCATCCCAGAGTGTGGTACGTCGTAGCACTGCCCTCACCCTGGCCACCAGCTCGCGAGCGGAGAAGGGCTTCGTCACATAGTCGTCGGCACCGGCATCCAGCCCCGCAATCTTCTCTTCGTCACTGTCCTTGGCGGTGACTATAATTATTGGTATCTGTGAGAACTCACGAACGCGCTGACACACGGTATATCCATCTATGCCGGGCATCACGATATCCAATATCATCAGATCCGCGGTTTCCTCGTCAAACACATCAAGGGCAGCTTGACCGCTGGCGGCCGTGAGCACTCGGTAGCCCTCAAGCTCCAGAGTACGCTGCATCATGCGCAACATGCGAACGTCATCATCGACGACCAGTATTGACGTTTTTCTAGGTGGCATCCTGGTATCACCTCTTGCGGCGCAGGGCGCGGGCAACAGCCTCCCTCAGGACAGCTGCACTAAGGGGCTTGACTAGGAAGTCTACGGCGCCCATGTTCAGCACACTATCACGTCCTGATGCTGAGGCCGTGAACACAATTACTGGGATTGCCGAGAGGTCTGGCCTACTCTTCATCTCCTCCAGCACCGCCCAGCCATTGCGCCCGGGTAGCTTCAAGTCCAGCAGCACGAGCGCAGGCTGATGCTCTCTCACCAATCTGAGGCCCTCGTCACCATCCTCAGCCCGAAGCACGCCATAACCTTCGAGCTCCAGCACCCGTGCTGCAAAGTTGCGGACGTCAGCCTCATCCTCTATGACCAGTATGGTCTTTGCTCTATGCCTCTTCGCCATGACTGTGTCCTTCCTCGATATCTAGTGGCACGGTGAAGTAGAACGTACTCCCCTTCCCGACTTCGCTCTCCACCCAGATTTTACCCCCCTGCACCTCCACCAGTCCCTTACAGATGGCCAAGCCCAAGCCAGCACCTCGTGTCTCCGGCATGAGCCTGTGCTCGATGCGGTACATACGGTCAAAGACCCTCTCCAGGTCTACCTCAGGAATCCCAATGCCCTCATCCGCAACGCCCACCAACAATTCGCCTGCCCTTACTTGAGCGGTAACGGCTACCTTTGTTCCCTCATCAGAGTACTTGATGGCGTTGTCCAAGAGATTGTCTAGTACCTGACGAACGCGCCTACGGTCGACGTTCAACGTCGGCAGTTTGCCTTTTGTTTTTACTGTGACGCGGTGCCCCGGTGACCTGAGCTGGATATCCCCTAGCGCGTCGCGGATCAGCGTGGTGACATCGGTGCGTGCTCTTTCTATTCTCATTTGGCCAGACTCCAGACGGGACATGTCCAGCAGGTGGTCAATGAGTTCGGTGAGCCTGTCAGTGGCCCTATCTACGGACCCCAGGTACTCCCGTTTCTCGTCACCCGCCAGCCTCTGGTCATAGTCCAGGAGCATGGTTGCATATCCCTTGATAGTGGCCAGAGGGGTGCGCAGTTCGTGGGAGACAGTGGAAAGCAGTTGGCTCTTAAGACGATCTAGTTTGCGCAAGGTCTCAATCTCGACCATGTCGCGCATAAGCTGAGCATTCTCGATAGCGATGCCCAGCTGGTTGCCTATGGTCTCCAGCAACTGCATATCCAAGGGCAAGATTCGCTTCCGTTCCTTACTCATGACACAAAGCACGCCGACTATCTTATCTTTTGCGTTCAATGCCACGCCAGCAAAGGCTCCCAGCCCCTCTGCCTTTACAACCTCTTTTCTGGAAACTCTGGGCTCATTTGAGATATCTTCGACAGAAATGAAGCGCCCAGATTGTGCTATCTCTCCAGCAAGACCCTCACCCATCTTCATCCTGGTGACCCCTTTTACAAACCTTGGAGAAAGACCATGATGAACTTGAAGAACCAGCTCGTCCTGCTCCGTGTCAATCAGGAAAATGAAAGCCGCATGCACGCCCATTATCTCCAGCACCTTGTTCAAGGCATTACTCAGGATTTCGTTCAGTTCGAGGGATTGGCTCACTGTGGTAGCAATGGCATTTAGGGCGGCAAGCTCCCGGTTGCGCCGTATGAGTTCCTCCTCTGTCCGCTTGCGCTGGGTGATGTCGCGCAGGACGCTCACAATCTCAACAGGCCGGCCATCCGAGTCACGCAGAAAAGATACCTTGACCTCGACCCAGACCGTCGAGCCATCCTTGCGATAGAACTCAAGCTCTCGCGTACGCGGCCGGAGATCGTCCCTTCGCCCCTCCAGCTCCAGCGCCATTTCTTTTGCGAAAGCCTCCATAGCAACCTCACAGGAAGCAGGCGTCAAGGATTGTTCCAGTGTACGAGCCAAGGCTTCCTCAACGCTGTAACCTAGCAGAGGCGTAACAGAAGGACTCATATATGTAGGCTGCAGGGTCTTCATATCCGTACCGGTGATGACATCTGTGACATTCTCCGCAAGCAGACGGTAGCGTCTCTCGCTCTCCCGCAGAGTCTCCTCCATCTGCTTACGCGCGGTGATGTCCCTCATTATAGCCACAAATCCTATTGGTTTGTCATCCGCATCTTTCACGAGGCTTCGGGATGCTGCCACCGTAAGTCTAGAGCCATCTTTGTTGACAACATGGTACTCGCTTTCTTGGATATATCCCCTTTCTGCGGCCTGTTGCATAACTGTAAGTGCCCTTTCTCTGTCTTCAGGAGCGACAAAATCTAAGCTGCTTTTTCCGATAAACTGCCTTTTGTCATTTACACCATATATTCTCAGGGTTGCCTCGTTTACATCTACTATCTTTCCATCACAGTCACTGATTATGATCGCATCTGTAGCCGTCTTAACAGCATTGGAAAGGCGAACCACTTCTTCCTCCGCCAGCTTGCGCTCGGTGATGTCCCTGTAGATTACTTGCATTCCAACCAATTCGCCGCCCCTGAGTATGGGGGAGGCATTGGCTTCAACGTGGACTAGGGATCCGTTTTTCCTCAGCGCCTCCATCTGCAGACCTTCAATGCTCCCACCCCCCGCCACTCCAGTAAAGGCTTGGACTGCCTTGGGAATATCCGATTCGGAGACAAAGTTCTGGAAGTCTCTCCCATTCATCTCCTCCGGCCTATAACCGGTGATCCTCTCCACTGCGGGAGAGACATAAGTAATCCGTCCTTCCAGATCTATCATCACTATAGCATCAAAGCTTCTCTCAACAATCCCCCTGAATCTCTCCTCACTCTGGCACAGTGCCTCCTCCATCCGCTTGCGCTCGGTGATGTCACGAATAATTCCCATATCAGCAGGCTTTCCCTCGTATTGGATAACCGACGTGGATAGTTCCGCATCCTTTACTGTTCCGTCGTTGCACCGCACTTTGGTTTCATAGACAGGGGGAACTTGTTTACCTGCCAACCGCAATTTATGTCTTTGCACGATGGCATGCTTAGATTCGGTCGCTAACCTCTCCTTAAGGGGTACGCCTATCAATTCCTCAACTGCATAGCCAGAAATGTTTGCCACAGCCCTGTTAGCGAACTTAATAATCCCGTCTTGCACAATAAACACCCCATCCTTTGCTCGCTCTACTAGGGCAGAATACTTTGCTTGAGACTCCTGCAGCTCCTCCGCCCACTTGTGCCCGGCTTCCACCTTTACCAACCCAGCAACTCGTTGGCGCAGTTCCACCAATTCATTCACGAGTTGCTTTCTTGTCTTTTTTTCATCTCTCATCTTGTGTACCCCCGGAACGGTTGCCAATTTCACCTGACAGCGGTATGGACGAACCCAGGGTTCGCCTAATCCGCTATGCTTCTCAAACGCTAGCATCTGCTGTAATAGCTGTCAAGCTCATTATAGGATGCCTGCGATCTGTCAAATGAAATGAGAAAGAAAGCAGACTTGAGGTCACCCGTCTGCGAGCGTCGAACGAAACGCTATTCTGTGCAACTGGAGCATATCTGGCTGACATTGGTAACTCTGCCCACTGGACTACTTACCTTTTGCCATGAGTGCACTGACTGAGCGTGCCTTAACAACTTGAGAATGGTCACCTAAAGCCTCGACGCACTGGAGCCCCTTTTGTTGAGGGTTAAACATTCTGCACTAATGTGCAACAGCCAGAGAAGTTGTGGAGAAATCATGACTAGAGTCCCGTCCCCCTGGTTGCCAAACATGCTTCTCCTCTCACCGACTTGAAGGGGCTAAGATGAAGACAAGCCCGTTCCTCCTTTAGGGTTATCACAATTCTTTTCCTGAGGCTGGCTTTTGAGCTCGTCAGAGTCCTGAATCTCCTTAGTAAGTTGGAAAAGCCTTCTCTTGCCGATGGCTCTTCCACTACTTTTTCTACGTCGGGCATATTACCTAGCTCGTCCAAGAGGTTTGTGAGCGAGGTAGGCTTTAACTGGACTGAGATGACAGTACCCCAGTCCCATGAGCTAACCGTTTGTAGAATGCTAGCATCAAGTGTCGTCTCTAGCTGGCGAGTGAATCTCATCACCTGCGTAGCATCAGCGGGCGGACATATGGCCAGTTCAACTGTCCCTTCAACAAAGCCATCACGCTCCAGAGAGTGCTCATTCCAATAAACCTCCCTCATGGACTGGGCAAGTTCGGTATGCTGTGTGCCTTTGATAAAGTAGCCGGCTGCTCCAGCTTCCAGGGCCTCAATCAGATAATCGGCACACTCGGCCAACATTATGACATCAGCATCACAATCCATCCCGTTTTTTTTCAAATGGCGGGTAGCCTCAATTCCATCCATGCCTGGCATCTGGATATCCATAAGCACCAGGTCTGGGGAAAGCTTCCCTACCTGGGAGAAGGCCTCCTCAGCACTGGCGCAGTCGCCGACGACCTCTATGTCCTCCTCTGACTCCAACATAAGCCGCAACCCGTGGCGAACGAGTTCATAGTCATCAACTAAGAGTACTCTGATATATCCCTTCATCTTATCCTCCTTCCTTAGCAGGTTTAGCGGTGTATGTCTCTTCATATTATCGTCCTTGCCAATTAAGTTTGACAGTGTCTAGGTAATGATCTTGCTACTCGTAGCTCCTGAATCCTTTTAGCCGGTCTTCTATTACTCGGGTGTTGACAGCATAGCAGGGCGGTGTCACATCAGTGTCACAGCGGTGGCTTGTGGCATAACATCGGTGTCACAAAACGGGCGAATTGTGTGACTTCAGAGAGAAAAGCCTTCCTGAAGGTCAGTGCTATCTAAGGAACTCCGCAAAAGTAAATTGCCATTTACTCTTCGTGTATACATTAAGTTGGTTACGCAATAGACCATTGCCCGTTTCAAGCCGCACATTTTGTCTATCGTGTATTAGTTGTTCGACGTCAGCAAAAATGGGACAGTTCTGTAGGGTGGGCTCGGCCCACCTTCCGGTGGGTGCAACGTGGTGAGCGCTGTCTCATGCGCATCAGAGAGGACAAGTGCCGAACGACGCATGTGCCCGCACAGAGGGCAAAACCTGCTTCGCGGGCTGCCCATTGCTACCGAGTGGCGCCCGTGAGATGGTGGGCACAGCCCACCCTACAACTTGTCAGCCTTTGGCAAAGAAGAGGAGCCGATCTCCCCGGGTAGAGCGCCCGACGTCGGGCGCTTTACCCTTAGCCTGTTTTCTTTACAGGCGTCCATTTTTGGGCTAAAATAGGTACGAATTCGGCGGGTGTAACTCAGCGGTAGAGTACTTGCTTCCCAAGCAAGGGGTCGGGGGTTCGAATCCCCTCTCCCGCTCCAGTTTTCTCGACAATATGTCGATATCTGCACCGGTATCGACCTGCTAGCATTGCCAAGTTGCTGAAATCGCATTTGTCTAAGGAGGTAGCAAAAGGACATGGGGACGAAGCTTGAAGGTAAGAATGCCGTAGTTGCTGGTGGCGGGCGTGGCATTGGCAGAGCAATAGCCCTGGCGCTGGCCGCAGAAGGGGCCAAAGTAGTGGTCAATGGGGTAACCCGGACCCCCGAGGAAGGGCATGATCTGGCACCCGCAGATGAGGTAGTCGCCGAAATCAAGAAATCTGGCGGTACAGCCATCGTCAACCACGATAGCGTGGCTGATTTCGCTGCTGCCGAGGCGATGATCAAGAGTTGCGTTGACACCTTCGGTAGCATAGACATCCTGGTCAATTCCGCCGGTGCCGTCCGTGACCGGATGATCCATAACATGACGGAAGAGGAATGGGATAGTGTGGTCAGTGTTCAGTTCAAGGGCACCTTCAACACCTGCCGTCATGCCGCCGGATTCATGAGGGAGCAGAAGTTTGGCCGCATAGTAAACGTTGGCTCCCGTGCCTGGCTGGGCAGTGTAGGGCAGGCCAACTATAGCGCTTCCAAAGGGGGAATAACGACCCTGACGCGCACCATCGCTCTGGAGTTGGGCAGGCATGGTGTGACCTGTAACGCCATTGTCCCTATGGCAGCCACCAGGATAACCCTGAATGAAGACGTAAAGGCAAAATTCAAGAGGCAGTACGAAGAAGGACAGATCAGCAAACAGGTATATGAAGAACGGATAAATATGCCCGGCCCTGAGTTCGTGGCTCCAATCGTGGTGTATCTGTGTACAGATGCAGCAGCCAACATCAACGGTCAACTGTTTCGCGCTGCCGGCGGCACGGTGGGTATCTACTCTGAGCCAGCACTGGTTAAGACCATGCACAAGGACGACAGAAAAGGAGAGCGCTGGACGCTGGACGAGCTGGAAGACCTGGTGCCCAAGATATTGCTTGTGGATTATGTCAACCCGGCGCCGCCTGCGGAACAGGCAAAGTAACGCCACCTGTTGAGCGAACCTGTAATCAAGCCGTAGCGCGGGGGATATCCCCCGCGCCATTTTTTGCCTGCTGGCGTATACATATATATTACATGCCAGAAACGAGGGCGGATACCGAGAGAGCCTGTCCGAAAGCCCGGGTAGGTTGGAGCATCTGCTCCAACCCGTGCCTAGAGCAGATGCTCTAGGCTACCCTATCCTAAGGAATCCGCGGGAATTTGACGTGTCAAGCTGGGAATGAAAAGCGAAGGAGGCCTCACTCACTGCCATACCGGTCGTAGGAAACGATCTCGGCAAGTTCCTTTCTGGGTGTTGCCCTTGGTTCCTCAGCAGGGTAACCCAGTGGAGTCATTTCCACAAATACAATGCCTGGCGGCAGTTGAAGTATCTCGGCTGCCTTCCTGGCATCCACCAGCCCAACGTGGACCGTGCCCAGGCCCAGAGAGAAAGCAGCCAGGACCAGATTTTGCATCGCCAGGGCTACGTCGAACATGAACCAGTCACCTTTATCGGTGCAGACTTCTCCTCGCTTGTGACCTGCTTTTCCCAGCTCGGCGCAGGCTGCTATGACTATGGGCGCCTCTGTAAGAGCTGACGTGGCCGGGTTGCCGGGGTTAAGGGTATCTGCCAGCTCGGCCTTGATGGCAGGGTCTCGCACTACGATAAACCTCCAGCACTGGGTGTTAGCCCAGGATGGAGCCCAACGGGCAGCTTCAAGAACAACCTTGAGGTCCTCTTCTTTCACCGGGTCGGGTTTGTAGTGCCGAACACTTCTTCTTCCTTGAATGGCTGACATTACGTCCATTCTGCTCCTTTCGCAGTCCGATTTGCTACTTGGCTACGCTATTACTCGCCGGTGACTATGGTTACCAGGCTTCCGTCAGCGCGCCTCAAGGTTATGCTGCCGTCAGCATTTATTGATTCTGCATATCCCTCTTCTACTGAATCTCCAGGCGAACCCCCGGATTTCACCTGCACCACTTTGCCCAGTGTTTCTACACGAGTCAGCCATCTCTCATAGATGTTTGCCCCGCTTTGCAAGTCGTGGTAGGTCTGGTCAAGCTCCCTCAGCAGCAACGGTAACACCTCCCCTGGAGATAGCTCTCTCCCCAATTCGGTGGACAGGCTGGTGGCTATCGCCGATATTTCGGCAAAGTCCGACACATCGAAGCTGACATTCAACCCTATGCCGACGATGGCAGTCATGAGCTCACCAGCTTCAAAAATATTCTCCATCAGGATGCCGGCTACCTTCCTGCCGTTGAGGAGGACGTCATTAGGCCACTTGATCACAGGCTTCAAGCCGGTGGCTTTTTCGATGCAGGTGACAGTCGCCAGGGCGGCAACCATATTAAGCTGAGGCAATTGTGATGGGCTGGGATGGAGGATGACAGATAACGATATGCTGCCCTCCGGGGGCGAAAACCATTTCCGCCCCCGCCTCCCCTTGCCTGCTGTCTGTTCAGCAGCAAGAACAACAGTTCCTTCACACATACCGTCCCTGGCCATTTTCCTGGCCGTAGCCATGGTGGAGGGAAGGCTGGGATAGTAGAGGATATTCCGGCCGATAAGACGGGTATTTAAGCCCTTCAAGGTCGAAGTCGGCAAAATGTTAGTTCGCATTTTGGTGCTTTTTTGAAGCTGCTCCGGGCTCTAGTGTCGCCAGCATCCCTGCCGCCAGAATACTCCTCGCCGGGGGAGCGGCCAATTGATTCTAGAATCACCTTCTGGCTTTGTCAATCTGTCGGGGCTTGAGACGACCCCGACTACCATTAAGGAATCCCTCACTAGCACCAACGAGAGTAGCGCGAGGCTTTAGCCTCGCTAGTAAGAGGCGACCCTGAAGGGTCGCGCTACTCGCTCTGCCCCCTCCCGTCAAGGGAGAGGGATTTCCGCAAAACCAAAGGAATCCCTACCTTCACCCACTGATGGGTTGGCTGTGACCTCAGAATTAGAGACTTCAGGTCGTTCCGCCAGTGCTTCCTCCACCAA
>Ga0114930_10000163_pt1 | contig 73017 bp, 158 predicted proteins | sample AnhtaG_FD_87300 | JGI IMG/M metagenome (GOLD analysis project Ga0114930, IMG submission 87300) | Deep subsurface microbial communities from Anholt, Denmark to uncover new lineages of life (NeLLi) - Anholt_01485 metaG | ecosystem: Environmental > Aquatic > Marine > Oceanic > Sediment | place...
GACTTGGGAGCCAGTGGAAATGCCACTAGGACAACCTTGTTCACTAACACTTGGACTGGGCTCACCTTAGCATCAGTAGGGATCATTATCTCTGCTGCTGTTGGTATCCTAGCACTTGTGTTATCTTCACTTGGAAGAGGAGCTGCTGGAGTAGCATAGACACACGACTGAAAATCTGAAGTTTGCCACAGCAAGAACAATAACACAATAGTTGCTAGGGCTCTATCAGCCCAAGCAACAGCCTATCCCTTTCTTTTTTTTTCAATAAATCTTATAACCAGAAGATGATGAAATAATAAGGCATGAACCTCTCAAGAGTGAAAAGCTCTTTTTTCATCTGCATCATCTTGTTATCCATCTTAACATCTATTCTAATGCTTGGAACCCAGATTTTACCAGTCAAAGCAGCTTATGAAGATTTCACAACTTGGACAGAAGTAGATGTTGGAGCAGACAGAATCACTGTGACAGCTAATAATGTGGCTATTCATACTGAGAATGATGAGGATACTTATGTCTATAATGATTATGGAGCAGACTTCTTCACTGATTTTACTCATCAATTTGATGGAATGTGTGATGACGTTCAATCTGGAGTTCCCAGTATGTCTGCATATCTCTATGGACAAGGAAATGTTGTAGATGATTTTTATGGTGGTTATCAACTTGGTAGTGCTGCTGATGGATTTGGAGTCATGTTCTATGCAACTGCTGGAGCCCTTCTACGAATATATCTCAGAGAATGTTATGATGGAACACCATATGCAGATTGGACAGCCTTCAACACAGAGGATGTTTGGTGTTATTTTGAACTCACTAAATCTGGAACTTCCTTGACTCTGGAAATCTACAGTTCTGATGCTCTTAGAACTGCTGGTGGTGGTGGAGACTATGACACATTAACTTTGACTCTCCATGAGGACTATAGTATGAGATACTTGTTTGCTCCATGGTGTTTCAATAATGCAAACAATGAATGGCAAGAAATAGAAGTAGCTAACTTGGAATTTGTAATCACTTACCCTGCTTGTTTTGATTTTGGAGAAACTTCTCACCTTGCGAATACAGAGACTACTTTTTATGCAAATTGGACAGCAGGAACATCTGAAAACATGAGCCATTGGATCATTGGATCAAACGTCAGTGGAACATTTACAAATACTACCTACAAATTTGATGTGCTAGAAGAAACTTTGCTAGAAAATGCTTCAACAGGTGGAACCAATGGATATGCTGATTTGAGGACAGGACATCCTTCTAGTGTTGCTGTGTTCAGTTCTACCTCTCAAGGTGTTAAGTTGAATTATGGTGACGTTGATTGTAACATAACGAAATATGGTGTTAGTTTGAGGAAGGGTTTTGGTTCTCCCAATGTAAATTTGACGATTGGTATTTATGAAGCTAGTGGTTCAAATCCAAATAGTTTTCCTAATAGTATTTGGAGCAGCATAGAAAACTCCACAAAACTCAATTCTACAACACTGACGACTTCTTTTGTAGCTTATAATTTTACGTTTGATGGAAGTTTTCAGATGGCTCATGGTTCCTATTATTTTTTCGCTGTTTTGGTTGTTGATGTAGTCTTGATTAATAGTGCGAATACTGTGAGGGTTTTGTTCAATGACCAAACAGCTTTTCCAAATCCTTATGTTTATGGTAATGAAGCAACATATCATGATGATTCTTGGAGTGCTGAACCTGAAATATGGGATATGGACTTTAAACTTTATGGAGTTCCTATCTACGACACAACATGGGCAAATTATACAACAACTCTACCAATCATAGTAGGGCAAGTTATACAATGGCAACAATGGGCTAATAACACAAAAGATGATTGGAATACAATAGGACTACAGACATTTACGATAACTGGAGTGAACTTCACTTTATACTTCAGTCATGATGGTTACTTCACAATTAATGCAATCTCAAGAATTGAAGAACCACTTTGGGCTGTGAATGGAACTGAATATGGCTTTGCCAATGGAACAGACATTAATCTTCTAGCGTCTCCCAAAAACGCAAGCTATTATTGGCTGAACTTTACATGGGATTCAGGTAACTCCATTGAGAACAATGTCATTCTCAATGTCATTTTACCTATGGAAGGATATGAATTTTGGTGTTACTTCAATTCCACACCTACTGCTGGAATAGGAGAAGTCTATCTTGTAGCAAGGTTCATGATGAACGTCTCCATACCAAACATTTACGATCCTATCTTGTTTGATGCCAGCACTTCTGAGAGCAGTTCAGCAATCTCATCTTACACTTGGGATTTTGGGGATGGAGACAGTGGATCAGGAGTTACAGCTACACATGATTATGAAGCCTATGGAAACCACACAGTTCAACTCACAGTAGTTTCTACTGATGGTTCAGATAGTCATTCCCAGTGGATCGTGGTAGGTGAACTTCCTCAGTGGCTTGGTGAATTTAACACATTACCTCTCAATCAAACAATCTTCCTTGTGATAATCGGTATCTTCTTCAGCTCTCTGTTCTTTAGCAGAAAAGAAGTTCCCTTTGGAGCTATCAGCTTTGGAGTGTGGCTAGTCACTGGAATGGTGTGGATTCTCATAACTCCAGTAGCTTACATGGCTTCTATGCTGTTCTTTGGGATAGCAATTATTATATTGATACTGACAATAATACAACAGTTCCACAACCTGAAAGTAGATCGGTATGGAGCAGATTTGATGTGATTAATCGTGTATGATTTTGAAGTCTATATACTTCTTATCATGGCATTATTCTTCACAACTCTCTACGAAATTGGTCACTCAAAGAAAAGAGACTACCAGAACGATTATCTCTGGAGTGGCATCTTTGCTTCTATTATCTGGATTGTTATAGGCTTGACGTATTTTGTTGGAGCAGCCAGCAACACACCACAACAGCCCTATGTGATAGCTTTATTACCTTGGGGAATCGGTATGTTCTACATCATCAGGTTCATGGTGGACTTAATTGATGTTAGGAGAATCAGTAGGGAATTAACGTGACTTATCCACCTGTTAATATCAAAGATGAAATGCTGAGAGGAGTAATGCAAGGAGAATCCATGCAGCCAACTACTCCTGATGAACTGCAAGTTTACATGGGACAAGTTTACCACCTGTTGAAAGACGATGAAGTAATGAAGCTAGTCAAAGATGATGAAGATTTAACACCTATGTTGCCAACTATCAGCCATATGCTCCGAACCAGCAACTTGGATAAGAAAACAAGGTTCGTTATGAAGCTTAGGGCAAGAAGGGCTTTAAGGTTACAACTGATGGTTTTAAAAACTCCCAATTTAGTTAGCCAAGCCAAGTTTGACTCATGGCTAAACTTCATCTTTGCTGCTATAGACGACACCGATGCTGGCTGGAGAGGCAAATTAGTTACTGAAAGAATCAAGAGCTACAAGGTAGAGATGTCTGGAGCTGGAAGAAAGAAGTTCCTAGGTGTATTCTAACTATGGTTTCAATCTGGGATTGGCTGAACTACGTTATCATGCCTCTTGTCGGATACATCACTGTGTTCACAGTTCCATGGCTAATACCTCTGCTTTGGAAGAAGCTGTTACCTAGTGCTGCAAGGACAATGTTTTGGGCTGCAAGACGCAAGCAACCACCAGCCTTAATCTGTCATGACTCTGGAAGATCTCAATTCACTCTAGTTAAGGAGAGACGTGGTTCTGGTGTCGTCTTTACTGACACTGGCAAATACAAGATACTGCCAAGATACAGGTTGAAAACCTCTACTGTTCAAAAGAAGAAAGAGGATGGAAAGACTACAAAACCTGTTCCTGAACTTTCAGGTGATAAGAAGGAAATTCTCAAGCAAGTGCAAGGGAGACTTTCAGAGTTAAAAGACAGATACATTCTTGACTATACAGATTGGATTGTGAAGAGAAGTATGCTCATCGGTTTAGATCTTCCTTTGTTTGTTGGCTACTCAGGGAAACTTTGCCTATTAAACCCTGAAGCCTTAGCTCTCTATGAGGCTGGGGAGCTCTATATTAAAACTGAAGATGAAACCATGTTCAATCCTCATGAACTAGATGGTAAAGAAATGGAAGATGCTTTTCAACCATTAATGCTGATTGATCCAAGGAAGATTAAAGAAATCATTAACGATGGTTTTGATCAAGCTCAGATAGCAGCCATCGTAGTGGACTCAGAGCTCATTGGGCTTCAAGGTAGAGGAATGGGAAGATACTTGCCCTACTTCATGATTATAGGAGTAGTAATAGTTGCTCTCCTAGCAATCTTCCTTCTCCCCAGCATCCTTCCAATGGGATGAAAAACATGATTGCCTACTTTGGAGTAGATGCAAACAAAACTCACTGTGCACAGGTTAGCAAGTTGAAGAAACTCCAACTCTATCTTATCAAATAACACTGTTTCGGTAGGGCTATTTGGCTTAAAAACCACTTGGCTACAAGGAGCACAATGGAATACTAGGTGATACTGGTGAGGCTGGTAAACCTTTGAATTAATCCATCACCAAGCTAGAAAATCGCAAGCTTTTTACCCTTCTTCTCCTCTTCCTTCTTCTTCTGTTCTTTAACTTTGCTGGATTTCTTCTTTGAACCCTTTTTCCTTGGTGTTCTCTCTATCTTCCAATTAATGTTAGTTAAAATATGAGGATGGTTGATGAAGAGAGTGCACAAGTGGAATAGAATGATGCAGAGAATGAAAGCAAGATAGTTGAAGGCTGCTGGCATAATACTATCAAGAAGCTCTTTTCTGTGAAGTATCACTTGGAAGTAGTAGCTCCAGTAGAAGAAGATCCCAGCTCCAATAAGGGAGCAGATTCTGATGAACCCGAATAAAAACTCTATTTGAATCTTAGTAAGTTTCATGACAGCTTATTATACAATAAGGAATTTAAAAGTTTACTGACACTCCCCTATGCTTCCACTGGAGCTCTTATTGTGGAGCTACATTCAATTCTGAATGGGAATCTTATTATGTGTCCTTTTCTCTCCCAGTCTAAACCAAAACGTAGAGGCAAGCCAAGACTTCTCACATCAAACCTCTGCTTATGGTGATAGAAGAGGAAAGGAAGCTTAATCTTGACAACTTTCCCTACTCTGCATAATTCCCTCAAGGCTTTCTTAGGGAACTTTACGTGCTCTAAAACATGGTAGCATAACACAACATCAAACACTTGGTCTCTGAAAGGCAAATAATGAGCAGAAGCAGCTATATTCCTAGCATCGGTTCTATTCAATTCTAATCTTATGTCAGCCCTAATCTTGCCACCACAACCAACATCTAAACTCTTTGCAAGCATGGAATAACGCTATTGTTTGATTGCCTATATTGTTTTTGAGAACAAATCTTTAAAAGCTGGAAAAACACTCTAGTATTTTATACCCAATGTCATATAGGAATTGAAATGCGAAAGCCCAAACATACCTTGTCGGGCATATGCCAGTGGCTAGACCTTGCAGATGGGTTTTGCTGAACTCTGCAAACGCTGATTAAATAGCCACTCTATCTTCTTCACAGAAATATTCACTAAACACTCAAGTTTTTTAGTGAAAAATTTTATAACCATAAATCAATAGAAGAAAGAGCCCTACACTTTGGAGCTCTCCTAATCTTGCCAGACTCTGCTAATCATCATAACAGGATGTCATAATGGCTTGTATGACACCAGTAGAGAAGGTTCAATGAGACGAGAGATCAGAGCTCTTTTGAATAAAAATCCATTGCTAACAGCCAAGCCGATATGTAAGATCCTTGGCATTGATTATAAGACGTATGGACATTATGTTAGAAATGAAAAATGTATCTGGAAAAAGTCATACAAAAATAGGCTACACCTAAAAGGCTTAACTGGAGATAACTTCAAGAATTGGAGAGGCTGGGTTTATGTTCAAAAGATTATTGATCGCAAGAAGGATTCTACTGTAACTGAGAGAGCTGTTGAAGCTGGATGGATCCTGACTAAAGCTAGGAATCGGTTTTTGCTGTGGAAGGATCCAAAGAGAGGTAGGCTTGAATGGTTTGAGACTGGTAGAGTCAAGATTTGGATAAGGAAACCAGCAAACAGAGGAAAAGCCAATGAGATACTGGTCAATAGTTTTCTAAGGACAGGGCTCATTAGTAACTTCAAGATTTTTGAGGCTTTGCTGAGATCGGTTAGGTTTAAGGGAGCAACTTTACTGATTCCAACTTCGATGAGGCTACCATATTTGAAGCTGGATCTTCTTAAGGAGAGTAATGGAGTAGTGTTCAAGATGGGAGATTTGAGTCATCCTGATTGCCTAGAGTTTAATTTTTTCTATCCTGATTGGGGAGAACATTCTGAAGCTGTTGTTGCAAGGTTTCATAAATTGCTGGGAGATGTGTTCAATCCCAAGACTCAAGATCCAAAGAAACCTTCCTTTTATGATACATGAGAGGAATGGATTGTATCTCTAATCCTTTTTTTATATTCGCCAGCTATGTTGTAAGATATACAGGGGATATAGTGTCATGTTGAACATCCCTGTGAATATCCATGTTGAACTTCATAGTTGAACTTCATGGTTATAATTCATGATTCAAACTGATGGAACAATAACAAAGTTATGGTTATGATCATAACATTATGCCTAAACTTCTTGGTTGAAATTAATGATTGAACTCATTAGTTTATCTTCAGGGTTAAACATAACATATTGTTTTACTTTGGGGATAGACTATTGTTCTAGTGAATTACTCCATATCGTTTAATAAGGCAAATCTGAACCATTTTCTTAGGAGAAATACAAATTGGCTGAGTTAAATGAATTAGAGAAGAAAGAATTAAGGATGATTTTGAGGTTATCAAACAATAGGATTTTGAACGCTATCTTCAAGAACCCTAAGAAGTCTGATAGGCAAATTGCTAAGGCAATTGGTATGTCTCAGCCAACTGTCACTAGAACAAGAACTAAGTTTCTTGGAATGAGATTCTTCAAATATGCTGTAATCCCGAATTTAACAAAGTTTCGTTATAAAGTGGTTGCATGGTCTCAAGTGCCCTTTTTCAACATTAGTTTATCTGATGTAATGAATAAAGAGGTAATGTTGAAGAAGCTGAAAGAGGATGATCGCATTATCTTTGCTATGGAAGGGATGTTCAAGGTAATCATTGTTCTCAGCAAACATAAAAGTTACCAAGATTACTGTGATTTCTGTAGGCAATATGCTATTCTGGAAACTGTCTCCACGACTCCAAGGGGAATCCTGAAACCAATCACATTCAATAAACCATGAGCTGAATTACCTTGAAGAGATACACCAAAGCAGAATACCACAACAAAATTCTTAATTTCTATGTTTTCTCCACTACTGTTCCTTTTTTCATTCTAATGTTTGGCATCTTTCCAGTCTGGAATGTAGCTTCTGTTTGGATTGCTCTTCTTTGTCAATGGCTCCCTTGTTTATTAACTTGGCAAGTCGTATTGAAGAAAATAGATCAGAGGTATAAGTGAACCATAAAGGTGGTGAGTTCATGGAAACAGAAGAGATAGCTGAAGAAGCAGAGAAGTTAGAACAAGAACGTGAGCAAAGAGATCAAGAGAGGAGAGACAAAATCATAACCAAGGAACTATGGAAAGTCTATAGCAATAAAGTTCTCAGATTCTTTGCTGTTGTAGGTATCATCTCCTTCATTATGGTGTCTGTTGGGCTGGCTCCTGTCTATCAAGGCAATGCTTTACTTATTGCTTTGATTCCCTTTGTAGCATCTATCCTAACAGGTTCTATAATGAGTGGAAAACTCAGGAAGTAGCATAGTCATGGTGTCAAACCAAGTTATCCTTTCCGCAAAAGGAACCTTCTTCTCCTTCAGATTCTAAAGAAGCTGGGTTTCTCTTGGTTTGACATCTGACACCTTTATTAAGTTCCTCTACATTTTCTAGGCTTTAGTTGATGCAGACTTGGCAAAAGGGTTTGATGCAAGAAGTTACTCTGCTGCTGAAACCTTCCCCATGAAGATTCTCACGAACCGAAACCTTTTGGAAACAGCTCTTAAGTTCAAGAAAATTGTTCCGATTCATCTTCAATTATGTCCAACTAACCGATGTAATTTTAGTTGCTCCATGTGCTCATGCAGCTCCAGAGATAAATCCTTAGAGATTCCTGTTGATCGAATTATAGATTTTATGAGGGAGTTCAAGCTTCTTGGTGGAGAATCAGTGACGATTACAGGTGGTGGAGAGCCACTATTTCATAAACACATTGGTAGTTTGGTAGATTCAATTATTGATTTAGGCATTAAGATTGGGATTGTCACTAATGGAAGTTTATGGCATAGAATTGTAGAGTCGTCTAGGAAGTTTGATAGGATAACTTGGATTCGTGTAAGCTCCTCTGATAGTTTACCTGATCAACTTGAAAGATTGGGTAAAGATTTCTCTTGGTGGATGCAGCAACAGGATAGCATTGTGAGAAAGTATCCGACTATTGACTGGGCTTTCAGCCATGTTGTCACTGAGGATGATCCACAATTTACACTTATTGGAAAATTGATTCGCTTTGCAAACCAACATAAATTTACTCATGTGAGATTAGTTAGCAATATTCTAAGAGCAGAAGCACTTTCCAGTAAAATGGGAGAGATTAAGAAATCTATGGGTTTGGATAGGATTGATGATAGTATTGTGAACTATCAGGATAGAGCAACCTACGTGAGAGGAACTAACCCATGTTTCATCAGTTTGCTGAAACCTGTCTTAGCTGCTGATGGTAAAATCTATCCTTGCTGTGGAGTCCAGTATGCTTTAAAGAAACCAAGCAGAGATTTTGAACCAACAATGAATATGGGTTCCATGGATGAATTTACTGAAATGATTAACGCACAAAAGTTCTTTGATGGAAGCAGTTGTGTGAAATGCTACTACCATAACTACAATGATGCTTTGGGAACTCTTGTGAATGGCATCAAGCATAAGGAGTTTATCTGATGTAATGAGGATTCTTCATGTATGGGATCAAGCTGGAGTTAGTTGTCTCCTTGCTTTGTATCAGAGAAAGCTTGGTCATGTAGCCGACATTATAATGAGGGAAGAGTTCTCTGCTGGGATGATGGAGTATTATGGGCTCACTGAGAAGTATTTTTACATGGCTGAGAAAATAGACAAGACGACAACAAAACGTAAAGCCTACTACAAACTTCCCGAACCAATCAGGAACTATGTTAGATCAATTAAACGAAAGCTGAGAAGTATCAGATTCCATCTCAAAGTTAGGGAAGCAGCTAAGAACTATGACATCGTGCACATTCACAGTAGCTGGATTAGCCTCTTATTCATTCCTTTCAAGAAGAAAATCATTCACTGGCATGGAGACGACTGTAGAAAACAACCTAGCCTCAAACCCAGATTCAAAAAATGGCTGACTAGACTATTCATTCTCATCTACAGCCGATTCCACACCATGTATGTTTCAACACCTGACTTACTCAGGGATGTTCCTAATGCAGAGTGGCTTCCTAACCCAGTGGACTTAGACCATTTCAGCAACAGAACTTCTTTTCATCCTAGAACAGCTCTTTACACTCATAGCTGGTATGAGTCTGGAGATCATGCAAAATTTCTGGCTGTATTATACGGTTTGAATCTTACTGTGTTGGATAGAACAATTCATACTAATTGGATTCCTCACAAGGACTTCCCAGTTTACTTGGGGAAGTTTGATGTGTTTATTGATAGGAAGGAGATTCCTTCACTGAGTAAAACTGGTTTAGAAGCTCTAGCTCTTGGGATGGTGGTGGTTCAAGGATGGGATTATAAGGTGATACAGGGCTTGGATCGTAAGCATCATCCAGAAATTTGTGCGAAAAGAGTCATTGAAATTTATGAGGAAATTTTGAAATGACAGAAGTATGTAGCCGATGTGTTTTGGATACGGATGATCCTAACATCAGCTTTGATGGGAAAGGAATCTGTAACTACTGTAAGCAGTTTGAGGAACATCCTGAAGGCTGGGGAATTACATCTAATGCTCTTCAGGTTTGGGCATATAAAATCTATCGAATGAAGGTTGAAGCCAGAGGGGAACATCATTGTATTCTAGGGATTAGTGGTGGAGTGGATAGTAGCTACTTATGTCATGTGGCTGAAGTGGCTGGGCTCAATCCTTTACTGGTTCATGTGGATGGTGGATTCGATGATCCTTTAGCTGTCAGAAACATGGAGAAATTGATTGAGCACACTGGATTTGAGCACATCACCTACACGCTGGATCCAGATGAGTTTAGAAGTCTGTTGCTGGCTTATCTCAGATCCTCAGTGTTGGATACTGATATGCCATCCGATTACGGTATTGAAGTGTATCAACTGAGAACAGCGTTAAATCGCAAGATTCGCTATATCCTTACTGGATGGAACTATCATAATGAAGCTTTCATGCCAACAGCGTGGAACTACCCAAACAAACTAGACCACACTAACCTGAGAAACATTCACAATAAGTTTGGTGAAGGAATAGATATTCATAAACTATGGACTTGGGGAGCTTTCCAGCAACTCTACTACAAAAACCTGTTCAAAATCGAAAAGGTAGCTGCATTAAACTACATCAACTACTCTAAGAAGAAAGCAGTAAAGTGGTTGAAGAAGAACTGGGGATGGAAAGAATACAGGGATAAGCATGGGGAAAACATCTTTACAAGATTATACCAGCGTCACATCCTCTATAGAAAATTTGGAATTGACAAAAGAAAAGCTCACTACAGTAACCTCATCAGGTCAGGTGGAATGACAAGAGATGAAGCCTTGGAAGAGCTCAAGAATGATCCCTATGATCGTGAGCAATTCAAAGAGGACTTAGCCTTCACCTTAAGCAAGCTTAGATTATCAATGATAGAATGGAATGAAATCATGAATACTCCAAGGAGACCTCATGAAATCTTTGGCTCAGATGAACGCTGGTATCGTCTAGCTAGACTTTACTTGAGAGTCAAAAAGAAGCTTGCTAGGTTGAAAAGGAAGCTTCACAAGGCTCCCAAATTCAATACCAGCATGGAGCTTATGAAACACTGGATTGAAACAGACAGCTATGAACCAATCATGCAGAGGAAGATCAAGCAGTTGTCAGGAGATATTATGGTGGATGTTGGAGCAAACGCTGGCATCTATAGTATCATGATGAAAAACAAGTTCAGAGTAATCTATGCCTATGAGCCAGACAAAGCAGCTTACAGTCGGTTGCAATATTACCGTCAGAGATTCAAAGCTACTAATGTTCAGCCACATAATTTTGCGATCTCCAACACGAATGGAACCCAGCTTTTTGCCAAATTAGATTACAAAAACAAAGGGATTGATCCCATCACTTCTATCCAACTGGGCTCCACAAAACACTTCCAAGAATACAAAGTTGGAGAAGTGGAACTTGGCTGCTACACTCTAGCTTCACTATTCAAACCCAGTGATCTGATTGATTTGGTGAAGGTGGATGTTGAAGGAAATGGGCTAAAAGTGTTAGAGGGAGCTATACCAATTATTCACCATATCAAATCTTGGCTCTTTGAGTTACATCCTTGCTGTGCAATAGACGTGGTGTATTTCCTACAGGATGAAGGCTACAATGTAGAATGGTTAAGCCCAGATTTCATCTATGGAGTGAGACGTTAAATGTGGTCTTGGGTTCAGAGAAGATGGTGGGAGTTTAAAATGGGAGATAGCAGCTACTTAAGATATGGAATGAGCTTCTTCCAATTCATCCTCTTGACTTATGCTTTGGGTATAGAGAGGTTTCCAGCACTTGAAGGAATCTTCAGCCACTTGTGGATTTATGCTTTGGCATTCCTAGTTATCTATCCACCTTCTTCAATTATTCTTGGGCATCTGCATAGAAAGAGACAATTAAAAATTGACACGATCATAGCTATTGAGCAGAACGTAATTTCAGGTTATAATGCTTACATTGGTATGACACAGTTCATCAGGTTCCTAGAAGCAAGCAACTTTCCTGTGATGCCAGAATACAGGGAGATGGCTGAATACTGGAAATCAATAGGGAAAAATTGGAGACCACGATGAACATTCAATCTTTAAAAATGAAACTAGCAGAGAGAACTTGTGATGTTCGCTTTAGGCTGATACAATGGCTATCTCCTAGCATCTGGAACCGTTCTCAAAATGTTGTTGAACCTGACCATTGGAACCTGTTTCATAATCAAGTTCCAAGAGCAAGCACTCTCTATGCTGAATCTTTCTTCAAGGGGAGAACAGTATCTTGTGCTGAACTTGGCGTGGCTCTTGCTGATAACGCTGCTTCCATCCTAAGCTTATTAAATGTTCAACATCTTTACTTGATAGATCCATATGACACCTTTTTGATTAATTACAAGTGGAAACCCAAAATAATGCCTCTTCAGCTTCAGCAGAAAAGGCTTCTAATTGCTCAAAGAAAGTTGAAGAGATGGACAAGTAAATGCACTTGGCTTAATATGCCTTCTAGGAAAGCTGTAGTCAGGATTCCTGATAATTCTCTTGACTTTATCTATATTGATGGTGATCATTCTTACCAAGGATTCTTTGAAGATTTAGCTCTCTATTTCCAGAAAATGAGGAAAAACAGTATCATTGCTGGACATGATTTTACAGGGGATTGGCTGGAACCTGTGAGGGCTGTTCTTGATTTTTCAAAGGAACATAACTTGGAATTGCTGACTAGACAAGCAGATTGGTGGATGGTTAAGAATTGAAGGATGATGAATTATTGAAAATCAATAGCAAAAAATTGGAAACCCAACAGTTTATAGATCAAGCCTATCCACCAACAATGACCTTTGACGTGGATACTCTGGAACCTACCAAGGTTCTGAGGAAAAGAGTGAAGATCATCAAAGACAACTTCCCTACCTTCTTCAGTGGATTTCGATTACTGGACATCGGATGTAGCAAAGGCTGGTTTTCATTGTCGTCTAAACATCGGTTTCGTAGAATAAATGCCATAGACTCTGACGCAAAGAACATTGAATTATGCAAGCATTTTAACAGTAAAGTGGATTTCCAACACACTTCCTTCAGAAACTACGTAGGGCATGGGCAATTCGATAAAATCTTTGTCGGGAATGTAGCTCACCATCTATTCATGGAAACAGAGGGCTGGGAGTGGATTCATAAACTAGCTGCTTTATCTTGTGGCTGTGTGCTGGTGGAAGGAGCTACTTCAACTCAGTGTAAGGACATGAAAGAGTATGTTCCAAAGGAGCTCCATAACCAATTTAACAAGTTTCTCCCGAAAATGTATGAACACTTTAATTTGATAGCCAAGGTTCCCAGTGTTGTTTACACTCCTAATAGATACCTCATGTTCTTCAAGAAAAAACAGGTTCCAAAATATGACATCTATAAGCTTCCTGAGATGAAGATAATCAGAGTGAAGGACTTCAAAACTTACATGACCAAGCTCAAGTTCTGGAAAAAGGTTGTGGCTAAGGTCTGTATGAACAAACAATCTATCTGGAGAGACATGAATCGAATCCGAATAGCCTCATGTAGTCCTGTCAGTAATGGGATGATTGGGGAGATCTACAGAGGCAAGGTGTGTGTTGGATGGCTGGAGAACTACAGCAGAAGAAAGAAATATCGGTATTTTGAAAACGAAAAGGAGCTCTTCAAAAGAGTATGTCAGCATAACATTTTCCTCTCTAAACTGGGCTATGTAGATTTGGATCCAGCTACCATCAACTTCTGGAAAGGCTCTAACAAACTCTTTGATAAGAGTTGTGTGTTTCCCATTAAAAGCTTGATAGAAGAATCGGCTGGAGCTTTTCCTCTATTATTCACTCAGAGCTACAACACGTTCAGCAGAGATGTAGGATTACAAGTAGCATCAGCTATCAGAACCAAGGATCCTGTGCAAGTGGAAAAAACTTTCAGGGAATTGTTGAAGTTATGCGATTAAGATCATTACTAAGACCAATCAAGAAGAAGCTAATGCCCAGCAAATATATTCCATACCCAGAAGAGAAATTTGATTCATTCCAGACTTACTGGGATGTCTATACAGACCAGTTTCCCAGAAGAGCCGACATTGAAACCACCAACTTCTGTAATGCCCAATGCGTCTGCTGTTTGCAGCACACCATGAAGAAAGAAAGAGGTATAATGAGCCTAGATTCCTTCAAGACGATTGCCCAGAAACTCAAGGAACATAACGTGCTGATAAGAGGCTTCTACACTACTGGAGAGCCCTTGCTGGATCCAACTTTATTCCAGAAATATGCTGTTGCCAAAGAGATGGGGATTCTTGCAGATTACGTGAGTTTGAACACGAATGTTAGCTTGCTGACACCAGACAAGTGGAAGGAAATCTTAGATAATACTGAAACCATCACCTTGAGCTTCTTTAATGTTGGAAAAGCATATGAACGTATGACAGGTGGAAAGCTACGATGGAAAGACAGCTATGATAATGCTAAAGGATTCATCATGTTCAGAGATGAATACAAACCTGACTATCGAATCTTCATCGGCTGTAATGCTGTCAAGGGCTCAAACCTAGCTGCTGTTAGGAGAGCCTTCAAAGGTTTCAAGATAGATAAATACGCTATTGATGCAGAGCTTAGATGGGCTGGAGCTGTAGTAACTGGTGTAGCTGATAGGGCTGTTATGTATCCAAGCTTCAGATGTGATGGACACTTAGGAGTTCTTGAAATTAAATGGAATGGCAATGTAGAGGCTTGCAGCTACGATTTCAAAGAAGAAACATTATACTCTAACATTCTCAAAGACTCATGGGATGAAATGTGTAGGAAATTCTTTGAACAATGGAAGAAGCCTTTTCCCCTGTGTGCAAGATGTGACTATTATCACTTGTATTGGAGAGTGAAGAGAAACAAATTCAAATACGTGGAAGATTACTCTTGGCAAATACCTTTCCTGAAGAAAGGAGAAAAGCCTATTCGATGAAGTTAGTCTTATTAGGTTCACTTGATCGTGATGCTTCATTGTTCTGGGATTCTTTTGAAGGTGGAACAACTCATGGGCTGGAGATTGAATATAAGTATCACGTTATTGCATTTTATGTTGAATCTATCCTACCTCAAAGCCTTGTGCTAGATCTTGGCTGTGGCTTTGGTAGAATGAACCAGTTTTACAATATCGGGAGATACTATGGAGTAGATACGTCTCCAAGAATGATAGGTGAAGCCAGAGCATTAAACAAGAACAAGTCTAATGCTAAGTTCTTTCTGGTAAACGGACATTCCTTGAAGCTTTTTGAAGATGAGATGTTTGATGTAGTAATTTGCAGCACAGTGATACTTCACCTGAAGGTGAAAACTGTGAAAATATATGCTCAGGAAGTGTGGAGAATCCTGAAGGGAAATGGTTTCTTCCTAGCTAATTTTCCAAAAAAATGTAACCTTGACATCTCCAAAGTGTTTGCTTCCTTTGACATCAAGAAAATAGATAATCATTATCGTGGAACCGATAATGTGTTTATATTCCGAAAGAAGGTAAGTCAATGAAGAAAATATCTGTTGTAGTTCCAGCTTATAATGCCACCAAGTATCTGAGACACACGTTTTATTCTGTAGTTTGTCAAACAGTGGCTCCATGTGAGATCGTGGTGGTGGATGATTGTTCTACTGATGCTACATTGGATGTGGTGAGGTCTTGGAAGATCCTGTTCAAGTTTCCTCTGAAAATCATCACTCATGAAGAGAACATGGGCATTGGAGTATCCAGACAAGATGGAGCAATTGCAGCTAAAGGGGATTACGTCTGTTTCCTGAGCTCTGATGATGTTCTGCATCCCAAGTTTATAGAGTCGTCTATCCCATACTTAGATGGAACCCATGGAACCTTCACAGACTACTGGAGATGTGATGAGTTGCTGAAACCTACCAGTCCTTTCGTGGCTCCACATTTCACGAATGATGGAGAGTTCAGGATCCTAGCAATCAACTGGGCTCTCCAGAAAAATATGTTCGTAAACTTCAGCTCAGTAATTATACCTAAGTCCTTTTTCAAGAAAGTGGAGTTCGTGCCAGACCTGAGACATGGGGAAGATCTCATTTTTCTCCTTGACACTTTGATCGCTGGGTTCTCATGGAGACATATTCCCAAGTTCCTTCTCAGCTACAGGATTCACAGCCAACAGGGAACAGCCTTACGTAACATCAAAGAGTGGCTACTGCTATGGAAATACCTGAAAATACGTCTCCAATCACTTGAGGTTCCCATGAGACGTATTAACCAAGCCTATGACGTGAACAAGATGCTGATGAGCACTCAAACTCCACCTGTGAAAAGGGTTCTGAGACGATTGAGGTTTCTGGTTAGGTCTGTTGGTTTAAAGATTTAGACCTGTGAAGTGTAGCTCAGGTTGATGGTAGCCGACTCCATAACTTCCTGCAGTTACCATGCTTTTACTGTATTTGTGTAGTATTATTATATAATAAGCTTTATTAGCCTAGCCGACTCTATAATTTATCGTAAATAGGAGTGGAAGAGTGAGTGTCCAAAAACAAGGATAAGAAAGCAATCCTTGAAGCAAAGAAAATGGCAACAGATGTGCGAACCATCATTGCTATTGAACTGGCTAACTTACCAAGGCTCAATCAGATGCAACTAGAACTTTTAGAAGTTATAGACAAGACGGATCCAGTGGTTCATGCAATCCTGAAAACCTATGGAGTGAGGGCTCTGGAATGTTAGGAGCTAACATAGTAGCTACAATGCTCAATTATTTTGGAGTGAGTGTTGCGTGTGGACTTGGTGGTTTGTGCATCATTGCTACCCTAGTGAGATTGTATGGAAGATTAAGAGAAATGAGGAGAACTGTCTATTATGGCTAAGGCTCAGAAGAACGTGAAAGTTAGTGCTTGGGCTTTCACAATCAATGATGATCAAGGCAAATTCCACAGCATCATCCGAATACGCACAATGAAACCTGAAGGCAAAAAGATGAAAGACTATCACAGGAGACCATACTAAAATGCAGAAAACTTACCATGTTCACCTGAACCCAAAAGCCAAAGAGGACTATCACTTTGGATCATACTATCACGTTCAGAGGATGCACATAGACAAAGCAGAGAAATCAGAATATGGAACTATGGATTATGGAACCAACTCAAGAGTGAAACTGTTTTTACATCTGCTTAAGCTGAGGCTCCAAGGCTACAGAAAAGACCAGAGGAAATGGTGAAAATGCCAAAGGATATTGTGTGCAATTTTTGTGATGGAGTGCTTGGAGATGTGGAGAAGCAGCCTCATGACAATCCAAACTTTGCTGAATATCGAACTTGCCTAAAATGTGGTTATCAATGGGCTAAGGAGTATTGGGCTTGGCTTGCTAGAGTTCAAAATGTCAAAGTAATGGGAGCTGTTCAGAAATGAGGAAGAAAGTGAGGGTTATCTGTAGATCAGATGATTACAAGGCTCATGTGATCTTCAATAATAATTTTCCTAATGCTCAATGGTTTAGAATCCCAAAAGGAGACAACATCAGAATCTTTGCAAGCAAAGTGTATTTTGATAGTGTTCCTGAGAGAATCAAAGAGATTCAGACTGGTAAAACTATAGTGATTGGCTACACACCTGAGATTACAATAATGGGCTTGATACCTGATGCAGACTTTGAACTCTTGAAAGAAAAGCTTTCTGAAGCCCTTAAAGAGTTTGTAACAATCACTGAAATGGAGCTGAAGGCATGAGTTACATGAAAGCTACTAATCCCGACTTCACACCTGAGCAAGCTGAAGTTGCTAGGGAAGTTTGTAAGGTGGAAAGCCATGAGTTTGGAGTTCATAAAAAGAAGGTCATGTGCTTGAGATGTGGCTTGATCTATCCTAAACCTGAAATGAGTGATTTTGTGGAAGTCACTGGAAAGTTCAGAGGCAAGAATATTGCTGGAGTCAATTATTTTGGTTATGCGAAAGCATTAGAGGATTACAATTCTGAGCTTGAGAGGTTGTTGCTGAAATGAGTGAACATTGTGTTCTCTCTCCTGAGTCTAAGTGCCTTGGTGGAAGAGACTGTGAAACGTGCATCGTCAATGAACCATTATTTACTCCCAATGAACGTCACATACTCTCTCTGAGGAGAGAGGAGAGAGATGTTATGTATGAATTTACAGAATCCAAAACCATAGAGATCCTGAACAGCAAAAAAGAGGCTGACATCTTCTTTAGAGTAATTGTGCAACCTATGGAGCAGAATAGGAGACGACAACAGAAACGGAAGGAAGGGAGTGCTCCAGCAAAATGAGTTGTAAAAACTGTGGTTCAGCAATTATAATTGAGCAAATGCGTTCAATCCAAGCAGAGATTAACGAATTACGTAATAAGCTTCACTCATTACTTCAACGACAAGAAGCCATGGCAAATGGTTTTTGTGATTCATATTGTCAAAGTAATTTTAAAGGAGTAAATAAGAAATGAGTCAAGTGTTAGCGAATGGTGAGAACGGTTCCACTGTGCTTGTTGGCAAGCTACATGATCCTGATACTTTGGTTTCAGGAGAAGAGTTGAAAGGCTGGAACTACAGGGCTATGTGGAGCTTCCTGAGACTTCAATATAAACGAAATGAGATTGACGCTGAGATCTCTGTTGCCATGGATAAGAAAAGGGTAGAGCTAGGCATCAGTGTGGAGAAACCAAGGGGAATTTTGCCCAGATACTACAGCCAGCAAGTGCTACGTAGAATTTTCATGAAGTATGGGAGCCCTGAAAAACCCAGAGAACTTCAATTCATCATGGGAAGAACTGGAGTCATTAGAGCTGTAGCTACTCTTCAACATCTCTTACTGGAACCACAAAAAGTGTATGACGCTGCTAAAACCTTGATGGATAAAAATTATCCTCATCTACAGCCTTTAAACGACTTTAACCTGTCTGGAATCTGCTATCAACTCAATGACTTGAACGACATGAAAATAGGACTCCAAATTCATGCTGGAACCATCACAACAAGGCAAGCAGTTAGAGTAGCAATTTTAACCAGAGTCGAACAATGCCTCAATGCACTCAGTTGGCTGAACATTGGAAGCCTCAATCAATTCATGGGATTTGGAGCTGGAGTTGGAGCCCTAGAGTATGAAAGAGTTTTGAGAATCAAGAAGGTCTCAGAGCTGATACCTAGACTTCAATCAGCCATCATATCCACCTTGGGCAAAGAAGGAGACGTGATCGCTAAGGTTGAAGCTGGCAAACAGGTGAAGGTTACTCCCCGAACAGCTAGAGTTCTGTTGTCGGCTATGGGCTTAAGCTACAGCCTAGGAGCTAAAACAATCATGCAAGTGCTAGACCAGTTCAAAGAGGAAGATCACACGCAATGGGGAATGTCTATGGCTGCTAGTTGGGTAGCCAAGCATGGTAGCTTCAAGAAGAGACCTGAGCAACAGAATAGGCTTGCCACTCAGAAACTCAGCACGATGGCTGCTGCATCCTTGATGATTAAGAATATTCCGAAAGCTAGAAAGTTCAGTCTGGCTTGGCTGAAACAGCACGTTAAAGGTGGCTGTGTCACGACAGTAGAGGAACTTCTTAAGGGCTTAGTGTAGGTGGTGAGACTTTGAGATTTGAAGAAGCTCAATACTACTTCATCAAAGTGCTGGATGCTGAAGAACGTCTTGTGGACTTGTGGAAAACACCACAAGCCATAGACTTTGAGGATCGGAAGTAACTATGGGAACAAAAGAAGCCTTGGCTGAGATCAATCGGTTAGCTGCTGATATGGGAGTTGGAGTTTCAAGGCAAAGACATAAAATACTACTCTATCAAATCCCAGCAAACTGGATTGGCATTAAATATCAATTCGGCTACACACCTTGGAAAACCACGATAAAGGGGAAATCTGGTTTCTTCTTCCTCAAATACCATCTGAAACCTAATGGTTCACTGGCTCTGGTGAAGTCTGTCAGATGGAGACAAAGGAAAATTGCAAGTAAGAAAGCTTGGGAAGCACACCAGAAACACTACACTGATCCTGAACGATTGAAGCTCCAGCAAAAACGTCTCAATCTCAAAAAGGAGAAGCAAACTACAATAGATCTCATTCCCCTTCCTCTGAGAAGAGCAACATCAAGGCTAACTGAAGTGAGAAAAATCATTCAAACACATGAGGCTGGACTCAAGAAATCTGAAAAAGCTGTTAAACGCAAGAAGAAGCTCATACGCAAGTGGACTAAGAAAGAGCAGTATTACAAATTGAAGGTTCAGAAGCTGGGAAACGATCCTATGGGGAGACTTCAATGAGGCTACGTAGCATTTTGTCATACATCGTGGACTTGGTGAACGATGTGGTGTCGGCTACTTCAATGATGCTTGAGGAATCCCTTGATGAAGTGGAGTGGATGCTAGAATGATAGTTGGCATGGAAGTAGATTGTTACGTATGTGCTGAACGCTTGACAAAATGGCTGCAAGAACACAAGGAAGAAATCAACAAGGTTCTTGCTACTGATCTGAAAGAAAGAGCAATTCCAGAAGAGCATGAAATTACGAAAATTGGAACTGTTACAACCACTGTTGAACTGGAGAAATCAACATGACAAAAATTCAGACGGTTCTATCTCTCTACAACAAAGAAATGCTAGGAGACCTCTGAAATGAAACTGCTGCAAAAGCTGAAGAAAATATGGAATACTCCAACTAATGAATTTAGATTACGCAAGCCAAAGGAACCCTTCACTTTGAGCCTACCAAGTAGCAGACCAGAAAAAGACACCATAGGACTCTTCAACAAAGCCATAATCATCAGAATAGAAAGAGAGCTCACTCCAGAGTTCAACTACAACTACCATGATTCAGATGGGCAGATACTTGCTGACAAAATCAAAGTAGTCACTACCAAGGGAACTTTTCAAATTAAGAGCTGCAATGAATGTGATGTGCTCTACTTCAGAGAAGGAGCTTAAAAAAATGGCTCTAAATGAAGGACATATTTGCATCATCAAACACAGCATTAAATATTACAAAAAGATGGCAAAGGCATTTCCCGATGAAGAGATATGGAAAATAGCGATTAAAGATTGTGAACGATTGTTAGCAGAAGAAGAGGCTTAAAAAAATGACTGATTTACTTGAGATATTTGTCACAAAACGTAGAAACATAGCTTATCATTGTTGGGTTGAACGATGGTTAGAAACTGAAATGTCCTCTGCAAGATTTGTTGAAGCTATGAAAGAAAATATTGAAAGATCCAAGGCAAGAGGGGAGATGAGAAAACGATGAAAGTAATTCCTAAAAGCAGTAGCACAGTGAGGATCCTGATGGATAGTGGAGATGAACTGTATGTTAGTGATGGCTCTGATCCAAGAGTCAATCCCGATACATACATTACTATTCGACTAAACGCAAAAGATTCCCATAGTCCAGTTTCTAAGTTGCCTTTTAAAATAACGGTTCAAGACGCTGACTATAAGATTCATGTGCTAACGGTTCGGGAGATCCAAATCCGAAAAGAAGCAAGGAAAAACGATGATGAACTAGAGGGTTTAGGAGCTTTATTTAAATAGGTGTTTGGGGAAGTTTTAGTTTGCTGAATAGAGAAGAGGAGATAGTCTAATGCCCTTATGTCCTGACTGTTACGCTGAGGGTAGGCTAGAGGTCATGATTAATTTTCATGATGAAACAGTTAAAGGTAAACTATACGCTATTTTGGAGTGCATCTCTTGTGGTTCTTCTATTAGATTGCCAAAAAGGATACAAGCTGATGGTAAGGAGACGACACCATAAATGAAGGCATTTACTCCTACAGCCACAACACTGACAAGAGAGAAACTAAAGAGTTTAGAAGGTAAATCTGCTGTAATATTTGTCAAGAATCGAAAGGGAGCTTTTGTTCTATCTATCGAAATACCGATGAGCAAGGATAATGCTGTTTCTCTTTGCACAGGGCTAACAAAGGAGACGACAATAGAATGATTAAGAAGATTTTTGTCTTAACTTCTATTCTCTTTGCTCTTACAATTCTTGATGTTGTCTCCACGATGCTAGTTCTAGGTAAAGGTGGAATTGAGGCAAATCCATTAGTAGTATATGTGTGGAATAACATAGGCTTCTTAAACAGCGTTATCTTGAAGATAGCTCTAATCTTATTCATGGGGATTATTGCGATCTTTGCGTATTGTTATGCCAAGAAATACAATCCAGCAGAATTGAATAAGTGCTCTCTAATCATTAATGGGCTTCTCTACTTCCTACTAATCTATAACTCTGCTGTGGTGGCTAACAACTTTTACTGGTTTATGGTGATGGCTTAATGGGAAATCAAAGGAAATCCATTTTGACCAAAACAATGCGATGCTATCTTGATAAACGTAGAAAGTGTTTCCATCCTAGTCTAGCAAAGTTTTGTGAGAATCAACTCAAAATATGTAATGAGATGAAACCTTTTTGTGAAGAATGGCATGAAATATTGGAATCTGAAACATTACTTAAAAAACATCCAGAATTACGTAATAAGCTACAAACTTTAGAGGAAATACAACAGGAGACAAGCTGAAATGGCTGATAAAATCGTAGTTTTTGAGATTACATATGATCCTAAAAAAATCGAATCTACCACTCTTGAACATCAAATTAGAAGTATTCATGGTGTCATAAGTGTGAACTGGGGAAGAAAAACTGATGGAAATTAAATCATCTTATTGGCGTAGCAGAGGGCTCCATATCACGTTCAGGGGAATGAAGTATGAGTTCAAGGAGATTCTGAAACTGCTTGAGGGCAAGTTTGAGGTCAGAGAATTTACTAAAGAACAGATGGATAGAGCCAAAGTGATTGTGGATGTGAACAAGGTTCCATTGCATCTGCATTTTGAGATTCCTAACTTACCTGATTGTGTCCTTGGAACTGATGGAACCAGTGAATGTAAGCATGATGAAAATGGTGGTTGCTCTAAAAAAGATGCTAGAAGCTATCCACCTGACTGTGATAGTTATAAACAGAACTCATGGAAGAACCCAGTATGAATCCTTTCGATACTAAACCTCTCAATATGTGTCCTAAATGCAACAACAAGGAGCTCAAGCAATCTGCTATTATCACTTCTTTTGTTTGCAAGCATTGTGGAGCACGTTATACTCTGGTGAAGGATGGAGACTCTGAGAAAGACAAAAAAGAAGCTATGGTGATTGCAGCTTGAAATACTCCATACTCATCCCATTAGTGAATAAGATTCTCCAGCAGTATCCAACAATGAGGCTAACCTTGAGGCAAATCTACTATCGGCTGGTAGCTGAATATAATCTCCCGAACAAGAGAAGCAGTTATAATCAATTGAGTAGCCAACTGGTTACTGCAAGGGAGAAAGGAGAGGTTGATGAGAGAAGGATTGAGGATAGAACCAGAAGTTTGCTAGGTGGTTACACTTTCTCAGCTTTGACTTCAGAAGGAGTGAATCAATATCGTTCATTAGCTGGATGGAAGGACAACAGCACTTTTGCTGAAGAAGCTAAGGACTTCTTTCTCAGCTTTTGGGATACCTATGAGTTGGATATGTGGCAAGACCAGCCACAGTTTGTTGTCGTCTGGATAGAGAAAGATGCCTTGAGCAGAGTTGTGGCTGAAGCAGCTAACCCATGCAAAGTGCTCACAGCTCCAAGCAGAGGTTATGCCAGCTTCTCCTATATGAGACAAGCAGCTAGACGACTTCCCAAAGGCAAGCCTACTATAATTCTACACTTTGCTGACCATGATGCTAGTGGCTTGGACATGACCAGAGACATTCAAGAAAGGTTCAGGAAATATGGATCTGGTAGAACCATCACAGTGGAGAGAATTGCCTTGACTTATGAGCAAGTGCAAGAGCATAATTTGATTCCAAACCCTACCAAAAACACTGACACCAGAGCAAAGGAATACATTGCCCAGTATGGAAATGAGTGTTGGGAGCTAGATGCTATAGAGCCAACAGAGCTGCAAAGGATGGTGAAAGAAGCCATAGACAACCATACAGACCTAGAACAGTGGAAGGAATCTGAGCAGCAAGAAGCAGAGGACAAGCAACAGCTTCAAGAGACCTTTGAAAAATGGGCTGATGTCATAGAGGATGTGGATGAGTAATGGGGAATGTGCGTTCAGGAAAAATGATGCTTCGTAGTCCTACTGGTTCAATATATTGGACTCAAAAAAACCAAGTTCTTTGTAAGCAGCAAAAGTTTTGTCATTGACTTGCCAGACTGGTGGCATGATACTCTTGGCTTCAAAACTGTTAGTGCAAGGACTTTAGATGAAGTGGATGTTGCCTTTCATGAAGCCATGATGGAGTATGAGGAGAGACAGACAAGCAAACGAAAAGTTATTTTATTCACTTTCAAAGCTTCAGCAGCCATCTGGTCATATAATAATGATGGCTCTATCAAAAAAGCTTTGTTCAGAGAAAAGGAAGTTACGTTTAGTGATGGAACAGCATTGGATTTCTGGTGGCTTGTCGGATATGAGCTTACCAGTAAAGTAAGAGAAAAGAAAACTTATACTAATTTAAATGGAGACTCCATCATGAATCCTGACAAGGTTATGGAGTGGAGTGAAAAACGTGAGCTATTCTTCCTTGCTCTTCAACAGCGTCTTGAAACTCTAATCGTGCAAGCTCATACTTTCTTCAACTTAGAAATGGAGCAGATCACCAAAATGATTGAAACTCATGAAAACTTAGAGTCATTACCCTATCTTACCAATGAGATTAAGGAGCCAACTACTTGAGCAATTTCTGTAGGTGTAAGGGGAAGAAGGTGTTAGGAGCCGACAATAAATGTGTGAAATGTGGAAAACCAATCGGGAGAAAAGGCATGGCTAATGCTGGTGTCATAGAGGTTCCATGAATGAGTGAAGCTAAAAAGAAGAAAGAACCAAGTCCAGATGAGCTGCTGCTTGAGGGAAAAGACTTTCTCAGTGAAGATAACATCATCGGTTTTGTTTCAATTAAACAACTGGGTAATGCCCAGCAAGTCAGAGTAGATACAAAACGCTTTGCTAAGATTGCCAAGTTCCTAGGAAGCTTATCTGATATGGGCTTTCCAGTGGTTATTATCACTGTGCAAAACAAGAAACCTGTGGTTTTTGGTGGAAAAATCACTGGGATTGCTATAGCTCCAATGTTTACGGATGATGAAAAATGACTTCTAATTTAGACGACATATCTGATTTTCTGGAAGAAGAGTTGGCTGATTGGTTCATAGCGAACATTACTCATAGAGATGTTAAAGAAGATATGAGAAGAGTGAGTGTTAAAAAATGAAAACATCTCCAATATTTCTCAAAAAATCCAATACAACTATACAATTTGTAGAAATTGGTAATGAATGTTATTTACTATGGGAAAATCATAACACTAATAAAATTAGTGTTGTTAAACAAGAACCTCTTAACTTAGATTTATTGAGATTGGACAGATTGAGGAGAACTTAAAAAATGACTGGGAAAATGAGTGAGTTTCAGGAATGGGAGAAGGAATCTAGGAGAAATACTTTGATTCTTTCAACAGGGTTCTCTATATGTTTGCTGATTCTGGCTCTGGTTTTGAGGCTGATCTAATGAGCTACGTTCAACTGAGTTTCCCTGACATTAAGAACTTCATCAAGTATGTCTCAGAGAAAGTGATTACTAGAGTCGGGAAAGTGGTGATCAGTGGCATGGAGCAAGGGGAGAAGGAAGGGGAAGCTACTTTGCATCTCTATTATCGGCTCACAGCTAAGGATGTGGTGAACACTGAAATTATCATCTGTGACTTCCTGTTCTATAAGAATACTTACCTTGGTGGAGAAGCTGAAGAGCAGAAAACTATTGATGAAGCCACCACGAAATTTGACGCTTGGTTGAAGAATGAACTTAGCCAATTTCTGAAGGCTGGTGGAGAACTCATAGATGGAGAGTTCAAAACCATGGGAGCTGAATAAGATGAGTAGCTGGCAAAAGAAGCTTCACAGCATAAGGTTCCCGAAACCTGTTCCATGCCCTTATTGCCCATTAGGAACCGAACCCTACAAGACAAGTCTAACTCTTATTCGTCACGTTTTGAATAATCATAACTGGAACAAGCAGTTCCTTGAAGGCTTTGAAATAGTGAAGGATACTGAGGAAATCATGGTTCTAAAGGAGAACAGAAAAAATGAGTAGAAGAGAGAACGTGAAGGTAAAGGAAGGGCATAAGCATGGAGAGTTTTGGAGAGAGGAGCATGGCTGCTGCCATAATCCTATTGCTGGTTGCTTCTGTTGTCGCTGTAAAGGCATTTTGTGTTCATGTCCATGCCACAAGAGGGCTGAGAAATGATGAGTAGAGAATACAAGTTGGCTATAGCCATAATCTTAACAGTAGTTTTTGGCTTCTATGGTTTTAATGTTGCTTTAGGTGGAATTATGGCTGGGTTTATGATTCATCAGCTTCTTCCATATAGTCTTGGAGCTTTGTTACCATTCGTTATTTGTCTAGTTATATCCTTAGATCAATATGGCAAGCTGAAAAAGGAGAAAACAAAAAATGAGTGAATTAGAAACTAGACTAGCCAAATATCAAATCAAACAGATTTCTACACCAAAAACTGTGAAGGAAGAAAAACTGTTCAAGAGATTAGGGTTTGATGCCAAAATAAAACAGTTAAATGATCAAAGAAAACTCTTTGAAAGAAGCAAACGATGGTTACTGTTGAAGAATCCAAGCTGGGATGATATAGAGCTCCAGAAAAACTATCGTTATTACAGAGTGTCTGGGATTCCACTGGAGAAAAATAAGTTTAATGACTGGAGTAAGCCTTTAGTCAGACTCTGGGGATTCATTGTTCCTGTGATCTGGTTTTCAGTCTGGTTTGTTCTACCAGCCTTGATTTCTGCTGAGACATTTTTCATGGTTCTAGGTGTGGCTATTATAGCCACATTCTTCTGTGCTATGGGCTGGGGATTGATTCTTGCTTGTATTCTGGAAACCTCTGTAAATTACAAGTGTCTGGTGAATACTCCTGTGGAGAGCTACAAGGGAGAAGTGCCTAAAGCTATTCTTCAAAGAGCAGTAGAGCAGCAAAAGGAGTTTGAAGGCTTCCGAATCTGGAGCATACTGAGACACAGTGAAATTGCTGAGTTCGATCAAGGAACCTTGATGGCACTAGATCCTATTCTTGTTGGAACCTTCAAAGATGCTAATTACGTGGCTTTCATTGGATTATGGGGAGACGACTTAGAGGAAATCAACACAGTGTTAGAGAGAGGAACCAAGCCTTGACCACTATTCAAACACCTACAAGCAAAATACCATTCCCTTATGCACAAACAGCAGATGCAATGGAATCATGGATACGAAAATTTGAAAGAGAACTGCAACAAATTCTCACAGGAGATTTTTCTCCCTGTAACGCTTGCACTCCTGAAACACATGGAGATTGTAGGATCTGCATCAAGGACTTGTTGAAGGAGAAGTAATCAATGAAGATGTATAGAGAAAAGGTTGCAGCTCTTAAAAAAAGAGTTGAAGAAAACAGACAGGGAAAAATTATTTCAACAGAAATACACGGACAGGGAAAACAATGTCCTCACTGTTGTAGCATGAACCTTGAACATAACAACAAATATCCAAGATTCAGAAAAAAGACTTTCTTCAAAAAAACTGTTGTAATCTTCATGACTAAATGCCTAACTTGTGGCACTCTCTTTGACAAACCTGAAATATTGAAGGATCCTTGGGTAATTTTTAGACTTGTAAAAGGTTATGAGGCTTATAATTTGAAGGAGACGACAACATAAAATGAGAATTTGGAGCTTTACTGAATGGATAGTTGAATGTATCTTAATATGGCACTTCTTTATTTTTGTATCAATAGTTGCATATCCTTACTCTGTTTGGCTAGGAACAATCTTTCTTTCAACTTCATTCATTTTAGGAACTATAACTTACTATTTTAAACTCCAAGAGAATCAAAAGCTAATGAAAGCATGGGATGATCTCACAAAATGAAGCATCAAACAATCTCTAAAGATATTCAAGCCAAGGATATTGGATTTGAAGATGTGAAGAAAAATCTGCTGGAAGCTACAGGTCAATTTGAGAGCAAAGTAAAAATCCAGAGAATCAAGCTCAAAGTTACTTTCTACTGGAAGGAGAGGAAATAGAGAATGGGTAGATTTACTCCTCTGATTGTTGGTTTTCTTATTGGGCTCTGTATTGTGCTTTCTGTGTATATCATACTTCAGAACTATGCTTCTTCAGAGAATATTATTGTGGTTAATGGAACCATCACAAGATTCTACTTAGGAGACGAAATATTCTCTATTGGTTATCATCATTACTTTTTTCATGGGATCCAATGGGAAGGTATTAATGATAACCGACTGGTGATTAGTCATTTCTGGAAAGCAACCAATGAAGGTGGTTCATCAAATATGTATGTGCAACTCTATAAAGAAAGCACTTTTAGAATTAACTCTCAATCTTTTCTAGTGAATGATTTTGCTGATAGCTGGATTGACTTGGAGAAGGTCTTAGAATGACTAGAAGAAGCAATATGTATAGCCTCAGTGTGAAGCAATGGAGACCTTTTGTTGGCTGTGAACATGATTGCGTTTATTGCAAGCCTAGTTTTCAAGCTCAAACTAAACGCTGGGCTGGAGCCATAGATAAGGAAACTGGGAAGAGACGCTGTGAAGCTTGCTACCAGTTTAAGCCTCATCTGCATCCTGAACGATTGGATCAGCCTCTCCCGAAAACCAGATTCATGCAGTTCATCTTCACCTGTAGTAGTGGAGATGTAGCTTTTTGCCCAACATATAATCTGAAAGCAATCATGGATCGTATCAGGAAGGAACCTGACAAAACCTTTCTCATCCAAAGCAAGAACCCTGACACGTTCAACAGAGTAAAGATTCCAAGGAATGTGGTGTTGGGAACCACCATTGAAACGAACAGGTCTATTACTGCAAAGTATTCTGAGGCTCCTTTAACGATTAGACGATACCAAGACTTCTTGGAAGTTAAGCATCCTTACAAGATGGTTACGATTGAGCCAGTAATGGAGTTTGACCATGATATGCTGGTGTCATGGATTCTGGCAATTGATCCTTTGATGGTGTGGCTGGGCTACGATTCTAAGAACTGTAAGCTTCCTGAACCACCATTAGCACAGGTGAAACAGCTCTTCTTTACTCTGGCTGATCTGGGTTATGTTGTCGTCTTGAAAACAATCAGGAGAGCATGGCATGAGCAATGATTCTAGGGAACTTGAACCTAACCTCAAAACCTTTCTTCCTGTTAGAATAGTTGTTCATCGTGATTCTCATGGTAAATTATTCATAGAAGAAGATGATTGTAGGAAATTAGGTTCAGGACTCAGAAACGATGAATCTATGTTTGTATATCTTGTGAACTATTCTCAAGTTGAAGGATTAAAGAAGGAACTGCAACACCGTCTTGACGAATGGATTCCTAAATTCAACCAAGAATTAGAGCATAACGATTACCAAAGGGGAAAACTTGACGGATATAAAGAAGTGTTGGGGATTAAAATATGATAGAGCATAAAGTTAATCTAACTGATGGAAGCAAAAATGTTTCTGCTTACTACCTTGACAAAGTGGATAAAGAGGCATTTTTTGAAAACAGAACCATGATCTTAGGTTTCAAAAACAGGATTGAGTTTCTTGAGAATTTCACAGGATTATTAAGACGTATGGTGAAAGAGGAAGATGCACTTAGCTATTTCAGAAACGAAATAATGAAGAAGATACCAAAAGAAAAGAGTTTCCATGCTTCTGATATACGATGTAAAATAGAAGATACTGGATTTGGACTTTTAGTATTAAGAGCATTTGAATCTTTAGTTTCTGATAGGGTTATTGAATATCGGGGTTCTGGTTGGTATCGTGAGAGGATGATTAAAAAATGAGTTCATGTGACGACTTGTTCATATGTGAAGGAAAAGAAGAATCAGAACTCAGTTTATCGTGTATATGGAAAATAAATGCTGAAAAATGTGAACGTGGAAGAAAAGAACCACCGTTTGAAGGAATTAAAAAATGAAGCCTTTGAAAAGTCCTTGTCGTGAAGGTAGAAGGGCACATCGTTTTAGAAGTAGGAAAACTAGGGGAGAATTAACGATTAGAGATCATGGGGATGAAACTTGTTGGTGGTGTAAGAAAACTTTTCGACAAGTGCAAAGGGAGCAGAGAGGAGTGGAGACAGTTGGGAGTCCACTTAGCAGAGTTGTTAAAATAAACAAGACATATCCAATCAGTAAACATGGGAATATCAGGTATGAGCTGAAGTTGAAGTGTGGACACATTGTTTGGAGAACCTACAAACCAGATGTGGATCCTGTGAGTAAATATTGCAAGTGTATCTACTGCTTCATTAAGGAGAAAAAATTGAATGGTGAAGAAACGTAAGAGGAAGCTGGGTAGTAAGGTTCATTGCCATATTTGTCCATTGAAGGATAAATGTGAATGGGCTTCTCCACTGGAGAGCTGGAGATACCAGAAGTCTATCCTTGGCGATTACATTTACCATGAGGGGAGAGATGAGTTTGTTAAGGATTTGGATGCTGTGATGCAAGCTACTCAAAATTGTCCATTAAAGAAAATCGTGTTGGAGACCACAACTTGCTGAGTGTTGATAAAATGTGGAATAGTGGCTGGAAAATAGATAAACTTCAGTTCCTTATGAACTTCCTCTGGGCATTTCTCACCTATGTAATTCTCCCAATGATAGTTTGGAGTTTTAGTCAAGCAGCAGAAATCAACATTCAGATTGATACTAATACCTACTTTGCTGTGTTTGCAGTATTCCTCATCATCAGAATCTGTAGAAATCTGGTTCATCCACCAATGTATAGAATTATCAAAGAAGAGGATAAAATAATGGTTAGAGAGGAGAGAGCTTATTCTTGAAGTGGAGAGTTACTTGGTGGATCCATGCTTCAGGACAATTGAATGGTGGTTCTGACATTATAGAAACTGATGATCCTGATTGTTTCCCAGAGGATGTGGCTGAGAAGTTGATTGAACTGGACTTGGCAAGAACCTTGGGAGATCATGTAGGAACTAAATACAGTTTTCCATATAAATTTGAACCTAGTATGCCTAACTTCGTGAAAAAATATATTGACCTGAGTAATGCTGCAAGACACTCTGAGATTTCTAATTGGGGAATCCGATGTGTGAAAGCACTCAAGATGAAAACACATCCTTACAAAGCCTTGGAGACAACACAATGATGAGGAAATTGCCAACAATTGAGCAATGCTTTTTTAGAACAGAAGAAGGAAAATGTGTTAGTCTTGAGATCTATCGCTTTAATCCTCATGTTGAAAAAACAGGGAATTGTGCACATCATCCAAAATCTGCTGCTTTTCTCAATGGAAAACTGCTTTGTTTAGAGTTTAGAACTAAAACTGATTCTGAAGAAAGAAAGGAGACGACACAATAATGAGATTTGACAAACGACTGAGAAACATGGCTCTCCAACTCATTATTTTAGCAATTCCATGTTTTCTATGTGATTTGCTCTCTGGGATCTTTGGAATGACATTCATTGGTTTTATCCTAGCTCTTTTTGGAGCTGTCTTTCTATGGTTTGCTTATGATGTGGAGAAGGCAAGAAAGGAGACGACACAATAATGACTGAAAAGACAACATTCAAAATGTTTTGGAAGATTTGCAAAGATGCTGATGTGAATATTATTCGTCTAGGTTTTGAGCAATCAGGTAAAGGAAAAATTAGAGCTGAAGTTGGAATAAAAGGCTCCTTACTTGAGATCTCTAAGAAATTGGATAAGTTAGTCAAGGGATTAAAACCGTTCATTGATGATAAATTCTTTGGCAAGTGGTTGAACATCTCAGGTTCTATAGATCTCCATCAGTTCAATGGAATGTTGAATGTTGAAGTTGGCTTTAGAGGGATAGGGATAGAACTTGAGTGAAAAGGAAAACAAGAAAATAACTAAGGCTTTTGCTTTGATGCAAGTAGCTATTGAGACACTTCAGAAGGCAACAACTCTTCTAGCTGAATTTGAGATGGATGTTCCTGAATTAAATCATAAAGCTCTGAAGCTGATGGGAGATGCAACTAACTCCATAGAGAAGTCTAATCAGTTCATCAGAAGCTTCATCAGACTGTCATTGTTGAAGCAAGTTGTCAAAATTAAACCACAGGAGACGACACCATAAATGGTGGATGATTGGACTTTTCCCGATAAGCTACCAGCCTTCAAGCCTTCTACTGATGTTTTGAGAAAAGTGTTCAAACACACTATCTCCTTGGTCACGTATGCCCAGTATAAGAGAGGACACATTGTTGAAAAAAAAGAGGCTCCATGGCTTCCTCATTTTGCTTTGATGTTTTCTGGAGTAATTCAGGACTTAAGACTTGCTGGGAAACTGTCTTTTAAACTTGCTTTTGAAATATGGTTTCATTTATGGAAACAGAATCCAATGTTTCAAGGGATAGGATCTCATAGTGATAAAAAAAACTTCAGAAAAATGGTGAAGGCTATGATGCCTTTCATTAATGGTGAAAAAAGGCTTGTAGCTAAAGAATCAGAGATTGGAGAACACTATCTTGAAGTTCAAAATGTGGAAGAGAGGGATGAAGTAGATGCCTAGATGGACTTGCCCTATTTGTATGGAAAAAGGGAAAATCAAAACCTTTGAATCAAGAACACTTGCAGGAGTTGGATTGCAGAGAAGTAACCATCTTAGAAGTCATGGGATCTCTACAAGTGGTATGCCATTATCCATGAAAACAGACAACAGACACTTGATTGCTATTCATCTTGCTCATCAGACTTTCCAGAAAGACTTGGAGAAAAGACGAAAGGAAAGGAAAAAATCTTGATGCCTCTCACTGTGTTTAATCGGGATAAAGTCTGCTTGTTCTGTGACAGGAAGAAGGATGATTGGAAGTCCAGTTTGCTTAGTATGATTCCATCAATGAAGGTTCCCTTGTTTGTTGTAACTGTGTGTCCTGAATGTCGAAAGAAGCATACGATTCAGGAAATGTATGAGAAAATTACTACTCTGATGGGAATAGAGTTTAAAAACTATGTGGATGCTACACGAATGAGGAACATCTGCTACTTCCTGACAACACCTAAAGTTCAAGGAAAGGATAAGCCATGAGTCTTGATTTAGCTCCTAAGATAGTTGGCTGGAGTTTTAATCTAATCAGAATACCTCTTACCCGATGGTATCTGGATTTAGTCTATGATAGTGGAAAACTAAGTTTGCAGCTTTGGAGACGTAGCTCATGAAGATGGAACTGATGAAGAAAGTGTGCTCTGAATATTCTGGTCAGAAAGTGAAGGTAATCTACATCACCAGCACAATCAGCTACTGGGAAGAGGGAATCCTGTTACCATTCAAGGAATCTAATGATGGCATACGGATCCAGACTCATGAACCTGTAGTTGTAGAAACTGTGTCGGGAACTGTGCATGATTCTGGCATCAGTCAAATTGACAAGAGGAAACTTTTGAAGATCCTTACTCCTGATGGCAAGACTTGGGAGAATCCAGCTAAAGAGCAGCTACGATTTAATAGATGCCCTTACCGAACTACCAAGAAAATTAATAGATGCCCTAAGTGTGGCGGTTTCATGAGGGGAAGATCCAGAGAAGGCAAGGAGCCAAGGAAGGTGGTCTCAATATGAGATGGAGATATAAAATTTTGCTTATAGAGCTATTTGCTTTTGTTATTCTCCAAGTAGCTGTGTTGGTTCCAGCATATACGCTGGGAAGATCACTGGGAATCTTCTTTCTAACTGGTCTGGGAATATTCTTGTCTGCTAATGTTCTGGCTTTTAGTTTGATGTTATGGTATAATCGGGTTTTTCCAGAAGAGGAGACGACAACAAAATGATTTTCCAGCTTTCACCAATTGAAACTCTGTTCATAGGTGTTGTAGGTCTCATCTGTTTATTTGCTGGAGTCGGAACAGTGTTTTACTTTGGGTTTTTGGGTAGAACTGGTGGTCACATACATTCTATTGAACCAATATCTAACCTTTATTGGCTCTGTATCCCCTTCTTCATCATGGCTTTTATTTTCTTTGAGCTTCTACTTAAATATGGATACAAAAAGGAGACGACACCAGAATGAGTGCTTTTACTCAGATGTGGAAGGTGGATTCTGTGGAAGATATGAATAAGCTGCTGTCTGCTGGATGGAAATTTATTCAAGTAGTCTATGAGGCAAGAGACGTGTGGAGAGAAGGCTGGTGGAGTAATAAGGTAATTGGCTCTGCTAGAGAACCATACTACTTGATGGGAAAGCCTCAGAAGGTTTCACCAAGGATAAATGCTGAGAAGTTAAGTCGTGAATACCTATCAGATTATATGGAGAGAGTTAAACCTGAAAAGGAGACAACAAAATGAGTGGCTTCTTTACGAAAGTGAAAGTCGCTGGGCTCTTGCTCTTTGTCATAATCATTATGCTCATCATCTTGCTTCCTTACATTGGAGTGTTTCTACCAGCGAACATTACCAGTGGTGGAATCATACTAGCCATATTTCTAATCTTCATCGGGAGATTACTGGAAGGAGCTACAAGTAAATGATTACATGGACTCAAATCTACTTGGCTATATCTTTCACTCTGGCTTTCTTTCTGTTGTCGGCTATTTTCTTTATAATGGCTCACAAATCTAAGATTGCTCTGCTACTGGACATCTTAAGACATCATAAAGATTCCTTGAGTGATGAAGAGAAGAACACCATTGTTTTGATAGAGGAAAAACTATGAAAGTTGAAATTACTCCAAGGATGATGATAAAGGCAAGATGGGAGTTTACACGACTAATTACTACCTGTGCGTGTAGCAGAGCATCTATTGAAATTACTGAAAAAGAGGTTGCTGAAGCAAAAGGGAGAGACTTTGAATTAACTGTTCACATCCCATCGTGCACACCTAAAAACTGCTTTCCAATTTTGTATAATCTTCTCTATCCTGATGGTGGTTTCAATAAAGTATCATATCTGGTAACGAATTATAGAAAACGTAAGAAAAGAGAGGGTTCAGACGAATGATTGCAAAGAGGCTTATTGATGAATGGGGAAAAGCTAAGTTAGCTAAGACTCTCACAGAAGGCAATATTCCCAAGTTTATTGTAGCAGCCTCAATGGATTGTTTTGGGGATGGAGTATGGGTTGAATGTTCAAACAACTGTGGCAAAATGATAGTTGTTAGAAGTTGGCTTATGCCCATTGTGGAGAAGCATAAAATCCCAGTGATTTGCCTTTCATGTGTTCATAAGATTGATCCAGAAGAGTTCCATGCACAACTAAAAGACGATTTAGAAAAAATCTTAAAGGAAGCTGATAAATGAGGTTTGAGGAATACTGGTATCTCTTCAACACGTTTGGAGCAAATTGCCAGCATAAGATGTTGTGGTTCTTCAATTCTACTGAAAATTATATGTGGAATGGATTTGTGGTGTGGAAATCAATATGACGAAAAAATACAAAGAATGTAATTATCCTGATTGCGATGGGGAAGATCCAGAGTGTGAAGGAAGAGAAGATTGTCCATGGGATGAACCAGAGGCTTCACCATGAAATTGAGATGTTTTGGTTTAGGGCTGGTTGTTGGAGCTTTCATTATACGGTATGTTTGGAATCCTACTTCACCACTTGTTCCTTTGGCTTCACTTTTTGGGTTAGGGCTTGTTTTTGGAGACTATTTTAGGGGAAATGGGAATGACTAAGAAAGGAACTTCTAAGGTGTATAAGCATCTGAAATGTGACACCATGTATATTTCTGTTCCAGCTTTGGTAGCTTCTGATTCTACTTTTCCCTTTAAGAAAGGTGACAGAGTTCACATTGAGATTAAAGGAGAGAGTTTGAAGATTTGGAAGGTTGAAGAATGAATTGTCCTAAATGTGGTAGTGAAAATCTTGGCATAACTCCAATGCAGTATGTGAAATGCAGAGATTGTGGTCATAATCTTGGACGAAAGAGGGTTTAAAGATGAAGTGTCCTTGTGGTAGCAGAAGGCTGGCTCAGACACCTGATCAAACAGTGTATTGCAGAGAGTGTGGAAGGAATCTGGGAGTCATTAGGGATATAGTGAAGTGACTTTGGAAAGAAACATTAAGACACCTGATTTCTCTAAATACAAACAACCTGAGAAGCAGAAAAAAGGATTGCTGAATTACCTTGATGAAGATGGAGAACGGTTAAATTGGTGGTGTGGTCAATGTGGCAAAAAAGTGGAAGAAGGAGATCAAATACATCAAGTGAATGGGAGAGAGGGTTGTCCTACCTGTGGAAGAGTGCTGAGAAGAGGCTCCCGAAATGGTATGAATAGAAACAAGGATGTGTGGAGACTATGATTGACTGGGTAAAACTGAGGTTTCAGTATTTAAAAGAGTCTAATCCAACAGTTTCTGATGAGATTTTGCTCAGGAAAGCTAAAGAACAATTCAAAACAATTAGAATAACATTACCGAAAGCCCAAGCTCTTGCTTGGCAAAAAGAATTAGTTGAAAGGGAGATAGAAGCCACAAAGAAACTTGCAAAAATGATGGGGAAGAGAAGAAAGTTACATTCTGTCATGCGATGGGCTGAGATGGTGGAAGAGGCAATGTTGAAGGAGCTGGGAAAATGAATGTGGCTAAGTTTGCTTCATGCTTGAAGGAGCTGGGAATCACAGATCTGGGTTTTCATAATCGAAAGAAGCTCTGCAAACTTGCCTATTTACTTACTGTGTTTGGTGTTGATCTTGGCTTGCCTTTGAAATCGTTTAGATGGTATCTGCATGGAATCTACAATCCTGAAATCTCAGAGTTGATGAGAGGATTACAAAAATGAGTGAATGTATTGTATGTGGAAGAACAGATAACCTAGTTGAAATAACATATGAAAATATTGATGGTAGTGAGGAAGTAGAATTTTATTGTGTAGAACATGGAAGATTAGAATTTCAGAAAGAATGGAAAAAGGTTAAGAGGATTTAAAAAATGACAAGTCCTAGACGATGGAGATTAGTTCGCTGTTTCATGGATCAGATTCATCCAGAGCTCAAAATTAGAGAGGAAAGGGCAAGGAAGTTCATTGCTGATCTTGCAGAGGATGGTTTTAAAGCCAGAATTTATGCTCCTCTTCCCCGACACAGAACAAGTGGTCACACTCATGTTGTTGCTCTATGCACTCTTGAAGAGAAACTGCTTATTGGTGGTGTTTTCAAGAAAGTAGGTGATCGAATCAAAGTTGTTAATCGTGAGATTAGTTCAAAGCGTCTTAATGAGATTGCTGAATCTCTAAGGAAACAGCGTGGTTTTCTATATGTTGATGAAAGTGCTGAAAGTGCTGCTGCTGTGAGGTTACGAAAATGAGAGCTATGAATTTTACACTAGAGTATAGAGACGTTTTCATACAGATTCCTATAGATGAGAACTTCCCAGAATCAGTGGACTATGCTCTAGGCTGGCTCAGATTCGTGAAGCAATATGTGAAGGTGAAACAAGCTGACTTATGACATTGATTTTGACCAAGAAGATCATTTTGATGATCCAGAAAATGAGAATGATTGCTATTATGGGTTTGATCAATGTGTTGATTCTACTTGTCGGGATCGTGAGAGTTGTCTTGGATGTTTTGTGATTGCTCCACCTAAAAAGGAGACATCAAAATGACTTCAATTCTTAGTTTTGGTGGTGGTGTTAATTCAACAGCAATATTAGTGCTTCATGCTATGGGGAAAATCAAGTTAGATGCCATTATTTTTGCTGATACAGGATCTGAGCTTCCTGAGACCTATGAATATATGGAAGAATATATCAAATCATTATGTGCTGGATTGCAGTTACCTTTTCATAGAGTTGCTAAAGGAGATTTGTTTCAATATTATTGGGAGAAAAAACTAATTCCTTTCCGAATACAGCGTCAATGCACAGACAAATACAAGATTAGACCAATCAAAGCATTTATGAAAGAAAAATATCCTGATGCTATAACAGTAATCGGTATTGATTATGGAGAACGTCATAGGGCTGAAAGATTCAGAGGAGTTTTTGAGTTCCCTTTAATAGATATGGAGATTAATAGGGATAACTGTGAAAGGATCATACAAAACTATGGTTTGCCTATTCCTGTAAAAAGTGGTTGTTTCTTTTGTCCATTCACAAAAAAACAAGGATGGATTAATCTTCTAAGGGATCACAGAGATCTCTTCCTTAAAGCAGAATGCTTTGAACAGAACAGCAAAAAATATCCGAAGTTTACCCTTACACGTAAACCATTACAGAGAATCAGGGAAAGCATAGAAAACCAACAAAGCTTATGCGATTGGATAGATCAAGAGGAGTCACCATGTCTTTTCTGTCACACATGAGGCATCAGTTATGAAAGAACTGAATTTTAGAGGGGAAAAATTCTTTCATGATGAGGAGAACAACATCTTGTCTTTTCATATTCGGGAACCTTTCTATTCTGCTGGCAAAGAGTTCAACTGGTTTGGAGCCACTGTAGGATTAGGCATTAATAGACCAGCTTTAGATTATGCCATTCAACATGGATTGATGATTAGAGTTACAGTGAAAGATAATAAAAATGCTTATGAAATCAGCCCTGAGTTTTGGTTGAACTGGGCTTTAAAACATAAGAGCATCAAAAAAAAGGGAACAACAGATTTGTTTGTATGCCAATGGTCAAGAGTTCAATTCAAAACAATTCAAAGGAGCTCCTAGCTTTGGTGATTATGTTTCAGGTGAAAGAGGCAAGGGAATACTTGCTAAAACATGGAAAGCTCTATACATTAAGAGCTCTAACTATGCTCAAGGAATTTCCTGAGAACATCAAACTGATAGGTGATGCTTCATGATGCCAGCTCAGAGTTTGCAGCTTCTTAAAGAAAAATACCCTGAGTTCATTAAGAACTTAAAGTCTAGTGCTGAAGATGATAGACCTTTTGAAACTGAGGACTGTAAAAAATGTAAGTGTATCACATGGTTTTTTGCTGGCAATGATAGAGGGTTCTGTGGTGGATTTCCTCAGAAACCTAAACCTGAAGTGGATGTGATCAGATTCTGTTTAGTGAGTGGAACTGAAGCTGATTTTATTGATTTAAAATTAGGTGAAGCCTTGGAAATGTCGTGTGTTTTTGCTACTTGTGCTGAAGAATATATCACCAAGGTTTTGAAACCTAGAATCAAACTCATCAATCCAGATCTGGTGAGAAAAAACATGAAGAGAAGGACTAAGAGAAAGGTGGTGAATGAGAAGTGAGGCTGCTGAAGAAAATTGCCTTGATAGCAATTCCCATGCTTCCATTGTGCATACATTGGACTTGCTGTTTGCTGAGATTAATGTTCTGTCTGTAGGCAAGATTCTCCATGCAACTCACTACCCTTTTTTTCTACATTGAAAGGAGCTGTTCTTAATGATTAACGAACTTATAGACTTTATTGCTGACTTCTTTGGTGTCACTTGGAAATTCTATGCTTTTATGATAAGTCTCACAGTATCTCTTTACGTAGCCTTCACACCTTTTGGAATCTTGGGAGCTCTTGCAGTTCACTCATGGGTTTTTATTCTAGTGATTCTTGAGTGGATTCGTGCTAACTTCTTCTTGCTCAAACCTAAAGATGGCTACGTGACTTCTGAAGCACGTAAGAAACAACTGATTGAAGCAGAGAAGGAAAGAAGGAAAACCAGAAGGGTAGCTACATAACTTTTTTCATCAAATACCCTACCCTAAACTGTTAAAAAGTGAAGTTTTCTCCTTTCCATGAGTAAATCTTAAAAGCATTATTGTATAATATGAACAGCGTGATTTCACATGGCTGGTATCCAAGTATATCTTTCTCATGAAGAATACCTGAGAGTAAGTGCAGTATGTGAAGCTCTTATTAAGAAAGGAACAGTGAAAGAAGGCAAAAAGGCTTTCAACCATTCTCTAAAACTCTGTCTTTTCACTCATGGGCTTCCTCACTGGGAGAAAGAGTTAGGTCTAAGCACAGAGGATTTAGTGGAATTAGTTAAAAAATACAAGGTGGTGAGTGATTAGAAATGGATACTCAAACTCATAAATTTCATGTGGCAAAGCACGTAACCTCAGAGGTCTCAGATAAGGATCCTAAGATAACTGTGGTTTTCAAGGGAAAGATTGACGATGCGTTAGCTGAGATCAAGCTGGTGACAACTGAAGAATCAATCAAAGACGTGTATCCTCTGAATGAAGATTTCAATGTGGCTATTGGATTTCATAAGATACAAGCAGAGCTGATGCCAAGGAAAGAAGAAGAAGAAAACAAGTTGGATGAAACTCTTGTGTAGGACTCTCAAGGCTTGTAGAAGGGAACTGGATGAATGGCTTTACAGGAGCTACACTAAACATCTGAACTTCCAATCATTGTGGAGAGCTAGACGTGGAATAAGAAACATTAGATTAATGCTGGGTATCTAATGAGAAACCCTTTTTCTATCATCTGGAAATGGCTCAATAAACCCTTGGTCAAGTGCAAGTATTGTAACAAGCCTTTCGTGGATAGACAGAAGCTAATCCAGCATCAGAGAGAGTGTAAACAGAAGAGGAAGAGAGAAAGGAAACTTAAGAAAAGGAGACAACACTAGAAAATGCCTAAAAAACCTTTGAAATCATGGACTTACAAACAGCTAGTATCCTTGATAGATCCGAAAACTGAGAGTGTTGCCTTCTCTGACAGTGATAAAGACAAGGATCAGAAATATGCTTGCATCGTGGATAATGAAAATGACAGGATGAAAGCTTTGTTTGTGAAGGGGAATAATGGAAGATATGTGCGTATGGAACTTGAGAAAATGCTGGAGTTCATTGCTACCAAACTTGAGCCTCATTTTAACATAAAGGATTTTCTGAAGGAGTTTATTGCACTTAGAACTCCACCTGATCAAGTTGCTTCATTGTTTGAACGACTACATAATCCAAAGGCTTCAGTGAAGCATCATAAGGACTGTTACACTTTGCGTATTGGTGGAGACAGAGGGTATCCAGAGGAATTGGTGTTGTGTCAATGAGCACTAAGGCTGAGAAACTAATCCTCAAAAAAACCTATAAGTGCTCTGCAAGGATGCAGAAGATGTTGGAATTGGAGTTGAAATTGGATGGTTGTTCTTCTGAAGAAATTTCTGAAGCTCTTAAGAAACTGACAAAAGAAGGAGCAATTTACATCTGTAGAACGGATAACTGGATCAAAAAGGTTTGAAAGAGGGTAATGAATCAACAATGAAGGAAGTTCATAGGGAGAAGCATAAGGTTATTTGTCTTGTTGGTTCCACTCAGACAAGGTGGAGAACTAGGTATCGCTTGGTGGAAGTGGCTCTCACTCATCTCAGGTATCTTGTGGTTACAGTGGTGTTTTTCAGAGATGAGCTTCCTGATTTTGGGAAGCATCGTAAGCTCATTGAAAGTATCCACTTTCAGAAAATAGATATGGCTGATGCAGTTGTCCTCATTCACAAGGATGCACTCAGCAAACATTCTAAGATTGAAATAGAGTATGCCAAGGAAACTGGTAAGCCATTTTATGTTTTCGGTAGTATTGAGCAGATTGTTAAGGAGCTTGAGGGCTTAGAACTATGAGTGAAATTGAGGAACTGAAGAAGAGTGTTTCCTCAGTTGAAGAACAGTTTGCTAAGGTAGAGTCTGAAATAGATCGTATGAGAGAGAAACTGAAGAGTGATTTTGAGGGTTTACTGGACAAGCATCAATCAGGTCAAGTGGATAAGGAGTTTCTATCTGAGTTTATCAAAGAACCTTTTGTGATGTTGCCCAAGAGAGGGCATGAATGGTATGTGATTGTTCCAAAGTTCATGAAGATGCAAGTCGGCTACTTGGAGCATAGCACAAAGAGCTATAATATTTTTATCGTAAACAAATATGTCCAATGGCTCAGTGAAATCCCATCAAGCATCAAGGATAAGTTGAAGTTCCCGACACCTTACCCTTTCAAAGTTTATGATGGGATGCTTCTCACAGGAGAACAACATCAAAAGCAAGCTTGGGATCGGTTCAAAAACTATCTCCATGCAAGAGTTGGGAAAGACAGGATTCGTATTCGGAAAGGCTATGAGTTCAAGCTGATTGCCAAGCTGATTGAAGAAGGAACTTTACCTTTCATACCTAAAGAGGTTGCAGAGGATGATAGAAGAGATTGGTCTGGAGTCGGCTATGACAAATACGCTGCTATCTGCAACAAGAAAAACATCACAGGGCTCCAAGATAAAGCATGGTTGAAGTTCCTTGAGCATGGAGCTATGGGTATCTACTGGGCTTTTGGTGGTGGAAAAAGTCTCTTTGGACATAGACTTTGTGGCTGCATCACAGGGAATAAACTGGTGGTGGTTCCAACTATCACATTAAAGGAACAGTGGTTTGAACGACTTGAATTATTCAATCCTTTGACTAACCATGAAGTGCAAGTGGAAACCTACCATTCCTACAGTAAAGTGAAGGAGAAAGATTGGAAGCTGGTTATTTTTGATGAATGTCAGCATCTCCCAGCTAACACCTTCATCAGATTAAGCACTTTGAAAACCAAATATCGAATAGGCTTCAGTGGTTCTCCCTTCAGAGAAGATGGAAGAGAAAACTACATTTTTGCTCTTACTGGATACCCAATGGGAATTGCTTGGGAAGATCTCTTAAGATTAAAGGCTGTGAGAGCTCCACAATTCCGACTCTACGTTTTTGATTCTAAACGTGAGAAGGATCAGAAGCTTGAGGAACTGCTGCAAATACCAATTAAAACCATAGTTTTCTGTGACAGCCTAGATTATGGAGAGCAAATCAGCAAGAAGTTTGAGATACCTTTCGTGTATTCAGCTACTAAGGATAGATTGGATATTATCAGAAATTCACTAATCAGTGTAGTGAGCAGAGTTGGCGATCAGGGAATCAGCATCCTAGACTTGGAGAGAGTTATTGAAGTAGCTTTTCTCTATGGAAGTCGGATGCAAGAAAGCCAGCGTTTTGGTAGATTAATGCACTCATCTAAAAAAGCCCAGCACATCATACTAATGACCAGAAAGGAGTTTGAGAAATATCAAAAACGTCTTAAAGCTATTCTTCAGAGAGGTTTCAAGATTGAATATGTTGGAGTTTAGAACTCTAAGCAAAGAGTCTATCCTCATCATATTCTGCTTTATCAGTTTCATAGTAATGGTTGTTGCTTGGGTTTTAATGGAATACGCTGAAATGAGAGCCATTCTGTTTCCAGACGATGAAAATATGTATGAGGACTAAAAATGGTCAAAGAAGCCTTGTTAGTTAGGAGAGGAAGCCCAATTGGATTCTACAGGAAATTAGAACCTATCTGTTATCAATGTCAAAGAATCCTTGATTCTCACAAGTATATCTGTAATGCAAGAAAGGATGATCAACAATATTCTGAGCCATGCACAGAACTGGAATGGGAAATATGCCCTTTAAACCCTGAGAGGTCTATCATTGCCAAGGAGAAGAAAAAGCTCTAAAATCCCTGTTGCTTTCCCAGAGAACGTGAAGAACCTTCTCTTTGAGAAAATTGGAAAATATCAGGTCTCAGCTTTCATCAGAGATTTAGTTCAAATAGAACTATTCAGATGCCATAGAATGATTTGTGTTCACTGTGGTTCTAAGCTCATTAAAATGGAAATCAAAAGCAAAGAATACATGACTGGTTATAAATGTCATGGCTGTGGAAAGCAGACTTTTGATCATCGGGAAATGGATGATGTGTTCGTGGAACACATCAATGAACACCTTAAGGTGATGTTTACACCTGAAGCTAATGCTAAAGTCTGCTGTAAAATCTGTGGTGAGACTTTGGAGAGAATTTACAGGGATTGGAAGAGGAAGAAGATGAGGGAACAATGAAATATTTTACCAAGGCTAGATTCATTCGATTAGTAAAGTTCTGTTTCTCAGCTCTCATTCTTTACATTCTTAAGGCTCCAATCCAAGTGCTCCTAACTGATTTCATCCACATTCATTATTTGATCAGTGGAGCTGTAGCTGGAGCTGTCATTACTTTAGCTCAGTTCTTACCTGTTGAACATTGGATTTGGAAAGGTGGAAAGAAATGATCATTTCAATATTAGCCATAGTTCTGAGTATATCTAGTTTAGTTCTACTGTATCTCTCTGAGAGAATGAAGGAGCCAAGGAGACGACACCATAAATGACTAGGAAAGCTAAAATCGTTTTTATAATTGTAATGACTGGACTAGGAGCCTTTCTTGGCTTAATCCTTGAGCTGATGGTTCAGTATTTTCAGAAAATTAATCATGATCCTTTGATTGTTGTTTTGCTTCCTACAGCTCTGTTGTTTATTTCTTCTTTATTATCAATTGGTATATTGGATCGGAAAAAACCATGATTTATCGAACTATTCTGATGGATCCACCTTGGATGGAGAAAGGAGCTGGAAAATGTAAGAGGGGAGCTGATAAACACTACCAGCTAATGACTTCAGAGGAGATTATTGAAGCAATTGTGAATTGTCCAATGTTTACTCCTTCTGTGACTGGTTGCCATCTTTACTTGTGGACTACTAACAATTTTCTTAAGGATGCTTTGAAGGTGATGGAGAAGATTGGATTCAGATACATCACTAATATTGTCTGGGTTAAGGATCGCTTTGGACTTGGGCAATACTTTAGACAGCAACATGAGCTCTGCTTGTTTGGTGTCAAGGGTAAGCTCATGACTAGAACTAAGAAAGTTTCTAGTGTCGTCTGTGAGAGAAAAAGGAAGCACTCTGAGAAGCCTAGACGAATGTATGAGCTCATCGAAAAACAAAGCCATCCACCTAGATTGGAGATGTTTTCTAGGACTAGAAGGGAAGGCTGGGATGTTTGGGGAGCTGAGGTTCCCAGTATGGAGCAAAGAGTTTTAGGAGTTGAACCTGATTGAATCTTAAACCTCTCCAGCTTGCAATGATCTATCTTGTAATCATCGTGTTTGGTTACATGGTGATGCTGACTGTTCAAACTCCTTACCCTAATGGAAGAGACTCAATGTTCCACATTCTAGTGGCTAGAGCATGGCATAAGGGAATGAATGGTATGATCAGCCCAGTGGTTATGGACATCAACAAGCTTCCTTATCCACCAATGTATCATATTCTACTTGCTCCCTTCACCTACTCACAGGAATCAGCGATCATAGCTCAGAAAGCTCTCCAATGCCTCTTCTACCCAATTGGATTACTGTTGAATATGCTTCTTGCTAGGAAATACAAAGGAGATAAAATAGCTATTCTCTATGGGTTACTGCTGACAGGAACTTACTATGCTTTCGGGATGATGCAAGCTAGACCTCAAAGCCTAGAAGTGCTACTGTTCCCTGTAGCTGTCTGGGCTCTCTTAGAGAAGAAGAAGCTGTTTTTCTTCATCTCAGTGGCTTCTATGTTCTACTTGCATAGTCCACTGAGTCTAGCTTTGTCGGCTGGTTTATTCATTTACGGTATCGCAAGGGATAAGAAAGACCTTGGTATCTGGCTCACATTGCTCTTTGTAGCTCCCATGGTATTGTATCAAGGAAGCTTCATGCTGAACCAGTCTTTCCTAGACAGATGGGTTACGTCAGGAGACTTAGGAATCTACACTGAAACCATGGACTTCATAGCAGATCCAGCTTATTGGTTAATCAATGGACTAGGAATGTCAGTTGTCGGATTCTTTGCGATCCCAGTTAGGCTCATCTGGTGGAGAAACCAATCAGAACTGGATAAGCTCATGGTCTATAGTTTCCTAGGATTCTTAATTGCCACTCCTATTTGGTATATGAGAGTGTTCCACTTTGCCATTATGCCCTTAGCTTTCTTCACAGCAGTTTTCATCAATAACTCCATCAAAAATTCTAAGAGCAAATACTTGACAGTTCTCCTAGTCGGTTTACTGCTTGTGCAAGTTGTCTGGTTCATGATTAACCCAGTGTTCTGGATGAGTCCACCACCATACATGGAGCAATACTGGTAATGAAACTGATTACTCTACATCTTCCTGAGCCAATGATTAAGAGTATAGATAAATTAGTTCCAAAATTCTACCCAAACAGAGCTGAAGCTATCAGAAATGCTTGTAAAGACCTATTAAATCTCCATGAACAACACCTGAAAGGAAGCCTAGAATGAACGTCTCCATTATTATCCCAGCATTTAATGAAGAGGAAAGATTACCCAAACTGCTCTTTTGGCTTTGTCCTGTTGCTGAAGTGTCTGGCTATGAGGTTCTTGTAGCTTGTGATGGTAGCACAGATCATACAAGAGAGATTGCTAAAGCATGGAGAACTAAGCCTATTGGATCCACTGAACGACTGGGGAAAGGTGGTGGAATTATTAAAGCTGCTAAAGAAGCTCAGGGAGAAACAATTATGACTATGGATGTGGATTTCCCTCATCCTCTGCTCATAAGCTACTACTATGGATACTTCATAGGCTGTGGAGCTGATTTTCTCATCGGAAAAAGAAGTGCTAATGAATCTTTTACTAGACGTTTAGCTTCTTGGCTATTCAAAGAATATACTGAAGCCTTGTTCGGTTCTCTTCCCGATACCCAGAGTGGTTTTAAGATTATTAATCGTGAGCTCTTTCTCAAAGTTGCTGATGATATTACTATCAAAGGTTATGCTTGGGATGTGGAACTGTGTTTGAGGCTGAAGGAGCTGGGTTTGAAAATAGAGGAGATGCCTTTTGATTCCAAGTCTGGAAGTAAGGTTCATGTTCTTGAGGATGGAATCAAGATGGGTTCCAATTTGTTGAAGTTATGGTATAGGAGACGACACCAAAAATGATAGAGGTTCTACTTTATCTCAGTTTTGGAATAGTAGTTGGTTTTATTATTGCAGTTGTTCTCCTTATTTATATTGCAACAAAGAAACCAAGCAAAAAACTCAAGGAATTTGAAAGTTCATGTGATAAAATTACAGCAGCCTTCAAGGAGTTGAAGAAAGAGGATAAGTGGATGGAGACACGTTATGAGGTAGTTCGTCAAACTGCAATGCTTTCACAACAGTTCCCGACATTTAAGAATCTCTTGAAGGCTTATAGTGAGTTTTTTGATTATTATGGACAAAAAGCTTTCTTTGTTGGTAAAGAGATGCGTTTGTTTCAGCTCTATTTAATTGAATTACAAAAAACAATGGCATTTATGCTGGGCTTGTTGATAGAAAAATGAGAAAGGTAAAAAGTCGTGAAATTACCGTTAATATAAGAACGGATATTGCAAAGGAAACTGTGGAATTTCTTATGAATCGTAAGTCATTCTTCCTGTTCAAACCTCATCTGTCACATGAAGATGTTTGTCATAATGAAGGCTCAAAACATTGTTTAGAATGTGAAGAACCTGAATGTGATTCTGCTAAAGGGTTGTTTAAAAAATGACTAAGATATTCTATGATGGAAAAGAACTCTCAAAAAGAGAAAAGGGGATTGCCCTTTGTGGTCTTGGGATCGGGTTAGGGCTTGGTATAATCCTTTTGTTTGTTATTGATACTTTGCTGAAAATGAGTGCTTAAAATGACTGCTCCATGCAATCACTGTTTTGAAAGAGGTAACGAATACCACTATCCAGAATGTAAAAGAATCTGTGCAGACTTCAAAAAATACTGCAAAGACAAGGTGATTAAAAAATGAAGAGGATTGAACTTTTAGCATTGTTTCTATGGATTACTTTAGCTCTTTTAATAATCCGTTTTGTTTGGAGTGCTTAAAAAATGAGATTGCCACATTGTTATCTTTGTCACAAAGAAGGGGATTGCAGTAAGGGAACTATGAAAAGTTTTGAAGTTGAAGAAGGAATCTCAGTGTATTTATGCTCTGACCATTTTAATTCTACACAAGAAGCTATCGAATTATATTATGCACAAAAAAAGGGTTGAAAAATGATTGAAGAGGAGATTTGTAACTACACTGGTGAAGTCTGTCATGGAGAGTCTGATTTCTGTGAAGAATGTGATGTGGTCTTAGATGAGTAAACCAACTAGGCAACCTGATATTGGCTTCTGGTTTGATGGAAAAGGATTCTATTATGTCAGGGTTCAGAAAAGTGTGGAGCACGATGATTTATGTGTGGCTCTAGTTGATTTGTTGGCTAAGGCTATTGAATCAACAAAGAATATTAACATTGGAGAGGATGGTCACAAGAAACCATGAGTAAATGTAATTGCTACGTAACAGGAAATACTAGGGAGAGAAAAGAGTTCTTCAAAGCTGTATGCACGAATGGACAAATCCCAGTTATATGCCCTATTCCTCTTGGGAGATTCAATCATAAGGATCTCAAGGAGCCTCAAGCCTTCACGAAAGTTGCTTTAGATCGTCTGAGTGCTGATGAGACAGAACGATTAGTGAAGGTGATGATGAAGAAGTTTTCTTTACCCAAAGTTATTGTTGAACATGATTTGGAGACTAAGGGTTGCCCAATTCGGCTGGATTTATCTGTGAATACAGTCTGGTGTTCTCTTCACTCAAGGATGGTGATGATGTGACTGAGGAATTTTACTGTGCTATGGCTGTTAAATGGTGTAACAGGAAGGTATGTGATTTTGATCCATTAACAGGTGAGGGTTGTGAGGATTGAAAATGACTTTTGAAGAATTTTATTATTGGGCTAACACTTTCGGTGATGGCTGGACTATGCTAAGATGGAATTTGTATATGAGTGAAAATCTATGAGGTTTGAAAAATGACTAAGACTTTGGTTTTTCGGATTCGGAAAAGATACTTTGATGATATTGTGGCTGGTAAGAAGAAGGTGGAGTATCGTAGGAACTCTCCTTACTGGAGAGCCAGATTGTTTGGTGGTAATACTCCTTTGAATCATGTAAGGGGAAGGCATCTGTTTTTTGAGAAAACTGGTGATTTCTTTGAAGGCTTACTTCTCTGTGGTAAACGCAAGCATAGTTTAAAGATTTGGGCTGTGGAAAAGCTTGCGACTCCCAATTACTTCAGTGACCAAGGAAAGAAGGATGTGGATACTCCTACTTGCTTTGGGTTCCATCTTGGAGACGTGATTTTAATATGAATCCTCTGATGTTTGACTTGGGTTTATGCTTGATGATGTTCGGATTGTTGTGTCTCTTTATGGCTGTTATGTGGCAATGGAAGAAGAAGAGGAGAATCAATCAAAAATGAGTGAGAAGAATAGGCTGTTGTTGAAAGAATGTGCTGAGATATTGAAGGATCCTAAAGTGTTTGAATGGTATTCTCTGAACATGGTGAATAAGAATCAAGGAGATACTGTTAATCACCTTCTTCAAGGAGTAGAGGAAGGTCACTTGACTGTTAGACAAGCATTGTTGATAGCTCTCTTAGTTGGTTTTCAATGGTCTGTGGATTTTGAAAAGGATGCTTAAAAAATGAAACCTGTCAAACTTTTAGCATTACTTCTATGGATTACTTTAGCTCTTTTGATAATTCGTTTTGTTTGGAGTGCTTAAAAAATGAATGGTGGAGTAATTTCATTCGGATTGTTTTTCTTTGGCATCTTTAGCTTTGGCTTTTGTTGTGGTGTTATTGTGGCTCTTTTATTTAGAGCTTTGGGAGTAATATGAACGTAGAAGTGTTTAAAAAATGACTATTCTTAATCATCAGCAAGCTAAGGACTGGATGAAGAAATGGAAAGAGGATCATCCTGAAGAGGCTGAGAAGTTTGATCGTGAAGTAGAGGTTATGATGAAGGATCCTGAGCTGCTGAAGAAATGGCTGGAGAAGAAAGGTTTTCATTTTCCTGAAGAGGTTGCTTGCCAGTATTCTAATAAGTTGGTGGAGAATGAAGAAAAGCTGTTCAAGGCTGGGAGACGCTGTGTGATTACCCAGAGAATGTGTTGGAACTGGAGTAAACCAGAAGCTGTGTTAGATTGTCAGGTGAGGAAGGAGCTTGGAGCAAAACAAGAATCAGAGTGAAAGGTCACTATCGAACTGTGACAAGGGATTCCAGAGGGAGATTTGTTAAAGTTGAAAAATGGAGCAGCAAGCAACCAGAAGAATAATGTTAATGATAATGTTAAGAGTAATCTTGAGAATAACATTGATGATAAGAGTAAGCCTAACATTTTTCAAGTATGCAAAGAGCTGAAAATCAGTCCAATGGAGCTTTTAGACTTCCCATTACCATGGGCTTCAGACTCTATGAAGATAACACTTATTTTGACATGGAGAGCTATTGAAGAAGCAAGGAGACGACACCATAAAGATGGTAAAAGGTTTCAACCTCAGTGACTTAGCTCCACTAGCTATAGCTGCTGTGATGCTTCCAGTTATGGCTCTAATCTCAGTTTCTTTGATTGGAGCTTTCTTGTCTGGTGAAGCAATGAACCGAATAGATAACACTAACACTATTGGGAATACAGCCGATATGCAGAGCTTTGGTTCCTCAGTTTTCTGGGATAGCAACCGACAAACTGAAGTTACAGGTATTGATTGGGGAATCCTTACTCCTGATTCAAGGAATCCTATTACAACTTACATTCGCAATGATGGGAACCAGCCTATCCAATTGGATATGACTACTTATAATTGGAAGCCAGCTAATGCCTCATACTACATTATTCTTTCATGGAACTACAGTGACGCTGTTCTCTATCCTCTTCAAATTATCCCAGTGTCATGGGAGCTTTACGTGAGCCCTTCTATCCAAGGTATTGAAAACTTCACTTTCGATATTAGTGTTGGCGTTAGGGCTTGAAGGAACTGGTTTATGTTGTCGTCTTAAGTGCCATAGGAATCTTTCTATTCTACCACAGCCAAGACCTTGGGGAATCACTGACTGTTTGGAACCCTTTTAAAACAATCCAGTATATTGCAGAGAAATGGTTTGGGCTTCTACTCATCTCATCTGCTTTCGGATATTCCTACAGTAAAGTGCCCTGTAACCCTAAGCCATTGGATCAACAGGACTGGGCTATTCTCATCTTTATCTTGTTGATGGCTCCTTTGTTTGAAGTGTTGGCTGTGGATATTTGGCTCTATGTTCTCATCATCGTGCTTCCATCAGTTTGTGTTGTCGGCTATCGCAAAAGTTAAACATTTATCAACTAGATTAGGGGAGCATGATTAGCTTGGTGATGCCCTGTCATGATGAGGAGCATCTTCTTCCATACGTTTTACCTTCAATTCAAGCTAGTCCAATAGATGAATTAGTTGTCGTCTTAGATAGATGCACAGACCACTCAGAGCAGATTCTTGATAGATGCAGTTTTCCCTTTAAAGTCAGGAAGGTGGTGAAGAAGAATCAGAGCTGGAGTTGTCCAACTGCTGAAGTGTTTGAGTTAGGCTTCCAAGAGGCAAGGGGAGACTTGTTGTTCACTACTGCTGCTGATATGGTTTTGGATCCACACCAGTTCAAAGCCAGCTTCTTTAACGATGCTGATTTCATGAGCTTCTTCTACTACAACATGGATGTTGGCTCCTACAGTGGCTTCCGACATATTCGACAATGGTATGAGAATTTTCTTACAAGGTTCCAAGTGTCACGTTTTCTGAAGGGAGCCTTGGGAAAGCAAACTGGTCACATGGCTTTAACTAAGGAGTGCTGGGAGAAGCTTCATGTGAAGGATACTCCAAGTGAATTTGATGATTTCAAAGAACGTGCTTTAGATGCTGGGTTCAAATACAGATGGCATGGTGAGACTAGGAACTTTCACTTGAGAGCTGGGCTTTCAAGGAATAGGCAACTTTTACAGGGCATCAGTCGATCTCAGAGAAAAGTGAATCCATTGATGGTTCTTGGTCACAGTGTCTTACATTTCAAACCTTCTGTTTTCCTTGGTTACTTGCAAGAAAAGAAACATCATGTTTTCAGTCAGAGGCAATGGTCTAAAGAAAAAAACTAAACTAATCCCTTCTTCATTAGTTTTGGGAAATACCTTCTCCAAGCCAGATGCAAATATGTGTCAAGTTGCCCAGAGCCCATTCCCATACCACCAAACGTAGTTCTAAAAGTCCAGCCTGAATAAGCTGTAATATCAAAGGGATCAAACCCATAGTGAGAAACCAGATGAGTAATTCTAAAATGCCTCAAAGAGTGGCTGTGGATCTTAGGATCCAGCTCTCTCAAGTTCTCCCTTACAATATGATTAATCCAGTGTCTAGTCAAGTTGAAGCTGAGGCATCCATACTTCTTAATATGTTTCAGCAAATCCATTGTCCATGGCTCAAACTGCTGGCTACAGGGTAATGCAATTATTTTATGAACCATTTTCTGCTTCTGTTTTTCACTGAGCTCTTTTCCCAGATGCCCTTTGATTCTCAAACTTCTCTTAGCAACAGCCATTGTCAGCAACAGAGCCTTCTCTTTCACTTTTCCTTCCAGATAATCCTGAAGAACCCAGTTCATATATTTCCCATAACCCTTACTCCTGTTATTTTTCAGCTCAGAAGGAATTGCTTTAGTCACAACCTCAGAAACTCTTGCAGCAGTTAGATACATCACCTTGCAAATCATACTGGCTCTATAACCTGTGATCCCATCAACTGCTTCTCTGAACTTTCTTAAATTCGGAACCATTGACAATGCAAAGAACCTCAATGGGAGAGTAGGTGAAGGTATCGGGAGTTCTAGTGAGTGTCCATACCCATTCAGAACATGACACCATCACCTGTCTCCAAGTCCATATATGCGATGAACATAGTATATTAAATTAACACATTAGCTGAAGTGTTAATGTTGATGGACATGAACAAGACGACAACACAAAGATAAGGTTAATTTGTCAGCACTACCTATAGACTCAATAATACGATGGAGATAACCATGAGAGGCAAGAAGAGTAAGGTGGTTCGTAAATATAACAAATTAGCGTGGAGAATCAATGATGAATACCTCTTTGATGGTTTCGCTGGGATAGTTGTAGAGGGTAGGCAAAGGGTAGGGAAGAGCAGTTATGTTAGTCAAGCTCTTGCCTCTGCTTTCGGGGAATGGGAATACAAACCTGAGATTAGATGTGTGCAACCTAACTTTGAAGCAGTAAAACCTTGGATGGTGTTTCCACCTAAAGAGTTCCTTGAGCTAGTGTTGAATCAGACTAAGAAGGAGAAGGCTGTGATATGGGATGATGCTGGCTTCTGGTTGTTCGCATTGGACTGGTATGAGCCCTTTGTTAAAAGCGTGTCACGATACATTCAGCTTGCTGGTAGGCAATTTGCTTTCCTCATCTTAACTACTCCTAATAAGAATTTGATCTCCAGCAAAGTTTTAGCTGCTCTTCCCTCAATGTATGTCTGCAAAGTAGTTCGGAACAGGGCTTATGGGAGAGACAGCTACAAGTTCAGACCTAGAATAGCTAAGGTTTATGAGAAATGGGATTACCCAGATGGTAAGAAAGGTGGAGTTAAAACCAGATGGAAAGACAACTTCAACTGTATTCTTGACGATAGTTTCTATGAATGGTATAAGCCTAAGTCTGAGCACTACATGGATATTGGCTTGGAGATTCTGAGAAGAGAAGTGAACAAGATTACTAAGAAGATGGATCGTAAAGATGAAGAGGAGAAAATGGAGAAAGTGTTTCAAGTCACTGGGAATCCAGAGAAACTTAATGAGCTGGATGAAGTTATTAAAAACTTGGAAACTGTGTGATTGCCTAAGAGAATCTTGATCAAGGAATACAAGAGAAAGAAGAAAGGTGGAAAACGTAAAACCAGAATAGTTCGGGAGCATAGAAGAAGGAGACCAAGATCAAGATAATGGTTCATACGGTTTGATTTCACAGTAATCCTTCATGAAAACATCACTTTCTACCAGATTTACCCTACCCTAACCTGTAACTTTTTCAAGTTTTTCCTATAAGGCTCTGCTCTGACCAACTACGTTTTTCCTTGAAGCTTATCTCTAGCTTTCATGTGTTCTTGCCAGCCAGCAGCGAACCCTTCATCAGCAAAATCTACAGCTTCCATGTAGCCTCTTTCCTGAAGAGTAGTGCTGAGATCAGTTATGAGCTTGTGTAATTTCAGTTCTGAATAAGCCCTCAAGATTTTCTGTTTATAACGTCTCCTTTGAAAAGCATCTGGAATATCTGCAATCTGCTTCATTCCACCTGAAGTAATCATGTTAAGGCTGTGCAATATCTCATCTGCTGTCTTTGTGAAATCCTCTTTGATGCCTTTAGGTAAATATGCGATCAATGTGGCTGCAAGCTTCAAAGCTATTTCACTATTGCCGTCTGTCTGAGCTTTCCTGATTAAGCCTATGTTAGACCATAGAAACGCAAGGTAGTTGAAACTAACTCCCTTTACTTTCCTGACTTCAGACAACTATGATTCCATCTTCCAAACCCTTAAGTTCATTTAACATAGCTGTTTTACTCTGGTCTGGCTCTAACAGGAGACCTTTATGCCAGTCAGCACTTAGATTAAAAAACTCTTGATCCACCTGTTTCTCAGGGTTCACCAGTTTAGCTACAATGGTGTGGTCTTGGTGTTCAATCCAGTGTCGTGCTGTTGCAATATACCATTTCTGGGTTCTTGGGTTCCAACTGGATTTTTTTGATCCAAATAGTAGCTGGTTCATGACTTCTAATGGCTGGTTGAAAAACTCCAGATTACAGGTTTCGCATTGAACTATGTAGTCTGTTTTCTGATGCCACTTTGCAAGTTCCTGTTTAGTTGGAAGGAAACTCACGTAACCAAGACCACACTTTAGTAAATTCCATGGAAAGTGTTATAAAGTTTGTTGCTGTTAGAATTTTCTAACAAGTTATTTTGGTTGAATTGGTATGGGCAAAACAACTCATTATGGGAAACCAAAAACATATCCATTCTTCTTTAGAGCTGAGAGAGGCAAAGGAGACACATTCATCAGTGGAACCTTCAAGACAAAGAAAGCTTGTAGGGCTGCTTCTAAAACCTATCCAAGTGCAAAATCCAACTCAAACTATCGAATCAGAATCATAGATAGGAGAAAATAACCATGGGTAAGCAACCAAAACCAAGAAGCAAAAAATCATGGACTTTTGTGCATACAAACCAAGAAACCAGAGAGACCTACCGTTTTAGGAAGATGGCTAATGGAACTATCAAGACAGAGAAATTTCTAGGCTGGAGAACTCCAAAGGGGAAAATCATTCCACCAAGGGGAAAATGACCATGGGGAAAAAAACATCAATAGGTAAAAGAACAATCCATGCTCTTATCTATGGAACAAACAAAACTAAGACATTCAAAAGTAAGGTCATTCGTGAACAAACTTTGGCAAAAGGGTATCCTGTCTACCACTTCACTACCCCTAGTGGTGAGCATAGAAATACCTCAAGAAAGGGCATCTATGGTGGTGTAGTTCTTACCAAATCAGAAGCAAGAACGAAAAGAAAGAGGAGAAAATAACAATGGTTCAAAGAAGTTATAAACCAACAAAGGTGGATGGTAGAAAAGTAGTATTTGTTGTTCGTGATGGAAGAATATGGGCAAGAGTTCCTTCACTTTCAAAAAAGCAGTTCTTAGGAATGGGCTCTACCAAGACTGAAACGATTGCAGATGTCAGAAAAGCCATGAAACACATCAAAGTTACTGCAAAGGGAAAAAGAAGGAGACGATAGAAATGGGTAAGTTTAGACCTTCTGGAGCAACTTTACATAAAACCAAAATTAGAGCCCAGAAAGAAGCTAAGGCTCTAAGGAAGATAGGCTGGAGAGCAGAAGTTCAGCCTTCCACTAAGACAACACAGAAAAGAAGTCCAACTCTAAAATGGGTTTGCCACATAGGGCAAAAAAAGAAAAGGTGATTTTCTTGAGTAAACAATCTCCAGTTTATGATAAGAAACCATCTAGGAAACTTTTGGAGTCGGCTGCATCCACTCACAAAACATTGTTCCATGCTGTTGTGGAAGGCATGATTGAGAGGGAAGAGAAGAAGAGGAAGAAAAGGAGATTCTGGTAAAAATGCCTTGTAGAACTAAGAGAAAAAAGAAGAATCTACTCCAAAAACATCTCTCAGAGAAAGTAATGTTTGGTGGAATTTTGGTTACTAGAGGAAAAATGGTTGCTGAGTTGCAGAGGATAGCTAAGATACAATTTCCCAAGGATACACTTAGACAAACTAGGGTAGTTAATATTTACCTTGCTGGGAAAGGGAGACGATAATCATGGGCAAGAAAATGAAATTAAGTCCAATTCAGCGAAAAGTGCTCACTAAAATCAAGAAGAGACAAATCAAGAACATAGAGAGACCAATAAGGATTGGTGGAAAACAAGCTCTCTCTCCCAAAGGCAAACCATTGAAGGCATCATTCCTGAATATCCCTAACAAGGAAGCTACTACATTCAGAACCTTGGAGAAGAAAGGGTTGATCTCAGCCTTTGGAAAAACTGAATACTACACAAATTTCAGACTCACTCAGAAAGGGAAAGCACAATTCAACATGAGGAAATAACCTTGCCTAAAAAACTCACTATATTTGAAAAACATCAATTGGCGATAGCTAAGAGGACATTGAAGATGCCTAATGTAATGGCTGCTGTGATGGGTGGCATGACTAAGGCTGAAGCCAAGCGTATTGTTAATAGGCTTGGTTCTAAAAGGAGAGGAAAATAACCATGGGTAAGAAAATGAAGTTTGTCTTGATCAGGAGAACCAAGATAGGACAAACGACTCAGCGATTTACCACTAAGAAGAGAGCCAGTGACATAGCTCTGAAGTGGATTCGATACAGAGAAGGTATTGAAGGTGGAGTTCTCAGCATGACTTCCACAGCTCAGGTGTTGCCTATCGGGGAGTTTAACCGACAGCAAAAAGCTCTCCTTGAGAGAGATAGACGCATTGATGAGAGTAGAAGGCTGAGAATGAAGGCTGCAAGAACTGGCAAAGTGCAAGTTGGCAAAGGACTTGGTAATCTCCTCAAAGAGAAGAAGATGGCTTGTGGTTGCCCATCAGGAAAACACAAACCTTGGTGTCCATTCCACAAACCAAGCAAAGCTGAAAGAGAGAGAGTTCGTAAAGCAGAACAACATTGGGAAAGGAGTTTGGGAATACGATGAAGAAAAAGAGAGCTCCTAGAAAGAAGTGGCTTTCTCCCTCTATGAACCCAAGAAAACTGTTTGATGTAGAACTCTTGGATACTAGACCATCACCAAGTAGAACAATCTTGAAAGTTACCAGAAGTGGAACACATCAGATGCAAGCAGTTAGAAAAGCTGCTAAAATTCTTCCACCTTCTATCAACTTACAGGAATGGAGAGATCCAAGGGAGAAGAAGTATTCAAGATATGTCTTTTTGACAGGAGAATTGAAGTAAGATGCCAAGGGCTGTTAGTAGAAAAACGAAAAAACCTCTTCTAGCTAAACGGAAGTCTCATGCACATGATTTGCTGCTTGAAATGAAAGAAGCTAATGAAAGAAGTGTCAAAAAAGGTGTTGCTACGAAACTCTCATACAGAGTAGTTAAGCTCCAAAAAGGTTATGGAATTTACTACAAGAAAACTGGAAGATGGAGATAATCAAAATGAAATTGAAAAACCACAAGAGGGCTCAGAAACTTGTTGGAACAACCATTGAGTTTGTTCCATGGTATCAGACGTTCAGAAAAGACACTACAATGACTGGAAAATTAATGAGAATCAGAGGAGCTATGGGTAGTAAAAGAGGGAGACCAGCAAAATCAGCAGACAAGATGATGGTCATTAAACCTACTGGGAAAACTAAGAAATGGCTCAAGGATATTGGGCTCATGAAACCAAAGCAGAAAACTATTGTTCGGCTTCTTACTGGGCATAAAGTCAGAAGCCAAACCAAACTGAAGAGGGGAAAATAACCATGAAGGGAAATCATAAGAAAATAGCCAGTGAACGTGAAACTATCCGAAAAGGTATAAGCCAACTGCTCAAGGAGATTGGGATGTCTAGTGCCAGCAAAACAGTGTTACAGGTCAAGAAACCAGAGGATTTGAGCACGTTCATCCGAACTGCTCAGGGAAGATTCAAGCAGATGGGAGCTGGAGCTCCACCTAAGATTCAGAAATCTGTATCAACTGCTGTTCAGATGCTGGCTCAGTTGGAGAAGAAATACAAAAAACCCTTGAAGTATGAGCTTACAAAAATCTGGTGATTGACATGGCTAAGAAGAAAGACAAGAAGAAAGAGAAGAAGAAGAAAAAGGACAAGGGGAAAGATAAGAAGAAATCCTTGGTCTCAGTAGAAAAAACTACTGATTCTGGAAAATTGAAAAAGAGCAAGAAGAAAGGAAAGAAAAAAGGCAAGAAAAAAGGCAAGAAGAAATCTGGGCTCTCAGTAGCTGAAGCTATTGGTTTGGGAGAATTTAAACTGAAACCTCCAAGTGAAGTATTGTTTGAAGAGGTATGACAGATGGCTAAGAAGAAACTGAGTGAAATGAGTTACAGTGAGATACTTCAGAGAAACATAGATCGTCATAATCGGAAGAGAGCTAAAAGCTTGGCTATGTTCCAAGCTGAACAGAAGAGGCAAGGAAAGAAAGCTAATGAGCCCATAGACTTGATGAAAATGGTAATGGGTAGGTGATTGTGAATGGGAACACGTATTAGAAAGCATGGAGAAAAATCTTGGGAAGTTTATGGAACTGGATTTCCAGTGTTTATAGCACAATCAAAGAAAAAAGCTGATTCTGTCGCTAAAAGACGAAGGACAATTCTCAAAAATCGTAGAAAGAAGAGGAGACGATAGAAGATGAGTGCTGAACAGATTGGTGGAGTTGCTATGATGGGGATGGCTTTAGCTTCTCAAGCATTTGTGGTGGATATGGCAAGTAGTCTCATCACAGGGCAAACTAGGCTTACAACATTCAGCAGAAGGAGACCTAAAAGCAAGATTGCCAGAACTAAAGCTGGAAAACCATACTTCAGAATCATAGCTTATGAGAGTAGCCGACATGGATTAATAATTCCTAAAAGAAGAATTGCAAGGCTCCCAAAAACAGCTATCTCAGCTATGGGAACCTTCTTTGATCCCGACACACATCATACAATCGTGGAAAGGGCTGCTAGACTTCAAAAGGGTAAGAAGAGAAAGAGCCAAATCAAATCAGCCAGAGTTACCCTACCAGCAAGCACAGTTAGTAAAATGATATTTGGATAGGATGAAAAATGACAAGATACTACACAATCAGAGACAGATACACTAGCAAGGACTTGGTTCTCACCAAAGCTGAGGCTATGAGAGCTCATGAGAGAGCTAAAGCAATGAAGAAGAAAGTGGTTAAGAACTTGGAGAAAATAACATTCTCTAAAGTGAAGGGAGTCAGTGAAAGGTCTCTGTTTGAGCTGCAAGGAGTGTTACGTTATCAAAAAGGACTCAAGAAGGGGAGAAGCTGACCATGGGCTACGTGCTATATGTTCATAACAAGTTTGGCTCAGGTAAACGCAAAGGAAAACCGAAAGGATATGGACAATGGCATCCATCAAAAGCCTCTGCTGAACGACATAGAAAGAATCAGAGAGATACCTACAAAGATAATCCCAAGGATTTGATGGGAACCAGAATCGTGAAAGTTAAAGCTAATCATTCAAGGTTATCCTCAAAACAAATCAGAAAAAAATCTTTGGAAAGTGAATGAAAATGGGTAAGAAACTTAAAGCTTTGAAACGTAAAATCAAAACTCTCAAGAAAGACGTGGAGAAGGACTATCGGAAAACGAAAAAGGAGCTCCAGAAGCAGAAGAAGAAGGCTGAGAAGAGATATGCTGGTGTCGGGAAGAAAGTTGCAAAGGTTCAGAAAACTGCTCAAGCATGGTCTCTTAAGGTTCCTACTACTGCTGAACTTATTGGATTGGATGAACTCACGAAAAAGAAGAAGAGGAGACGACACTAGAAATGTCTAAGAAATATGGCTACTTAGTAAGAGGAAAGAAGGTGAAACAGGGAAAATTCTGCAAGACTTTAGGTGAGGCTGGTAGAGAATTAGTTAGACAGTTACGTGCTGGTGTGGAAAATGTTAAGGTTTCACCAATTAAAAATAAGAAAATGGCTGACCAGTATTCAAAGAAAATCATTAGAAAGAGGAAGGGGAAATAACCATGGTTAGAACTTTGAAGGAAACAAAATCAAGTTATGAAAGACCAAAAGGCTGGGGAATGTTCCATACACATTACGGAAAGAAAACTCTTGCTGAACGTCATGCTAAAAGACTTGAGAGAACTGACCTCTTGACCACAGCTATAGTTAAAACTCCTAAAGGCTGGAATGTTCTTCATAAATCCAATAAGAGAAGTCTGGAATTGGTCAGAAAACAAGTCGCAAAGAGGGGATAAATCATGCCAAAGAGACATTCAGGTTTTCTTTCAGTAGGTGTAGAGATAGATAAGAGTATCAAAAATCTTAGAAAGACTCTCAGGAAAGAAGGCATCCCTATTGTAGCCATTAAAAGAGCATCGCCACATCCACTTTTTGACTTGGATTTACCAAAGGGTTCTCATAGATACCTTGTCTCTGTTCCAGCAGCATATCTATATGGTCAAAGAGCTGAGTCTCTATCTGGTCTGAGGAAAAAAAAAGGGGAAATAATCATGCCTAAGAAAAGAAAGAAGAAAGTAGAGGAAGAGGAAAAACAATCAAGAGTTAGCCGATTACTAGGCTTGCCTCTGAAAGCCATGATGAAGCTTGGAGACTGGGAGAGAAAACAGATTGACAAAATCAAAGCTAACAGGATACAAGATGATGCTTTGAAAGCTGAGTTGAAGGTGATTGAGGATGCAGCTTACAAGGAAGAATCCAAGAAACTGGCAAAGCAGAGGGGAAAGAAGAAAGCCCATCAAAAGGGGAAGGGAACTGGGTTCTTTGGCGGTGTTAATCTGAAGATGCCAAACCTCATGGAAGGTATTGATGATCCTTTCAAAACTGATGGAGTGGACAATATGCTGGACACCACAGATAGAAATGCTGACGAATGGCAAGGTAAAAGGAGACGTGAGAAGAATTGACACCAAAGAAGCCGACAACAAAACGTAAACCCTACAGGACAACTAGACGAATCAAAACTAAGAAGAAAACCACTACTGAAGATGGTAAGAGGGAGTATCAGAGGAAATTGATGAGGGAAAGACGCAAGGAGCAGAAAGCCCTAATCAACTTTAGACCACCATCTCAAACAGTGTTCGGTCACTCTTTTGCCACTGAAGTTACAGGATTTCACCATCCTAGAGACAGCATCATCGCTGATATGATGGGCTTACAGGGCTTCAATGAGAAGAAGAAGAGGGTTAGCAAGAAATGAGCAAGGAAATGAACCTAGGTAACAAGAGGGAACAAGCTTCCATCCACAAGATAGACCTATCTCATGATCTTTTGGCTCAGATTAGATGGACTGTGAGAGCCCAGAAGGAAGCTTTGAAGAGCAAGGAAGTGTTGAAGGAAAAATGAGCAAACTTCACGTAAAGAAACTGAGAATTAGAATCAAGAAGTTCGATGCAAGTAAGAAAGTTAAAGCTATGTCACGACAGCAAAGAGCTGTAGCTAGGAAAAAAATGATCACTGAATCCATGGCTTTTCAGATGTGGTGGAACGCACGATCAACCCTTAGACCAATCCCATCCGATCCCTACAGAGCCTTCATGATAGACATAGCTCTGTATGCTAAACCTCATCACCAAGAAGTGTGGAAGCATAGAACAAACCGATTGGATTATCCACCTGTTGATTTCCCGAAAGGATTTCCCCGAAAAAGAAGGAGACTTCCACCAAGGAAAGATATTAAGAGATTCAAGAAGATCCCGAAAGCAGCCCAGAAAAGAAAACTCACTCCAGCAGAAAAATCTGTTGTGCAAGAAGTGGAGCAGTTCAACCTCAAATACCATCTTCCTGAAACAAGAGTAGTGTTCCAAGAAAAAGTGAGTGGTGGAGCCCAATATGTTCATAGTGTTTTTGGTGGTATTCCAGCTATGATTCTTTTGCCATCTCCTCTGATAGCTGGTATGGAAAAAGGCAAAGGATGGAAACAGCAAGCTGAAGGAACAATATTCCATGAACTAGGACACCATGCTCACGTAGCCTATGGATACAGTATTCCAACAACAAGTCCTTTGAGTAAAGCCATTCCGAAAGCATACTACTCTGTCAGCCGAAAGGAGAAAGAGAAAATAGCTTGGGGAGTTGCAAGGAGACACATTGAACGTGAGAAAGAAACTGGCTGGACACCTGTAATGGGCTGGTCAAAGAAAACTTTTCTAGGAACTTATCTTGGAACCACACCATTTATGCAAGTTGTTCCTGAAGATTACCAAGTTCCTAAAATGCCTCAGATTCCTAAGAGATACAGGGTTCCTAGTCAGAAGAAGAAAACTGGAAAGAAAGGTTCCTTGTTATGGACATAGGCTTAAGGGAGCATCAGTATTAGATTAAATATGAGTTGAATCCAATGCCAATGAAAGTAATTGCAGCAAAGAAAGAGATTACTACATCTGGCTTGACTCCCGAACAACAGGAAGCTTTCAATCCAGTAGCTGAAGAGTTCTGGACTCAAGTTGATGTGGAAGCTGCAAAGTCTCAAGAAGAGTTTGAAGCTCAGTTAGCTGGAGCTAAGAAAGAGGCATTGGCAACTTGGCAAGCAGAACTTCAAGGACAAGTTAGTAAGTCAGAGTTTGAAGCTGAAATCGCCAAGATGGAGCAAGAGCAGAGAGCTAAGTTTACAGGTGAAGTAGGAACCAAGGAATCTGAAGCTAGAGCAAAGTTTGAAGCTGAACTGGCTGAGAAACGATCAGAGTTTCTGAGTGGACTTGAAACAGCTAAGAGAGCTGGTAAAAGACAGTGGCTTGCAACTTATAGACGACATTGGACACCAAGAGAAATGCGTTCTTGGGTAGTGGAGCAGAAAACTGGTTTTGAATCTGCTGTAGCTGGAGAACGTGAAGCCTTTGAATCACATCTAGGTGAATGGAAAGGTCTTGAATCACAAGCCTTTGAAAAGGGCTTAACTTCATGGAAGGAAGAACAGCTTGGAACATGGACTACACAAGCAGAACTATTGGCTGAAGGGCAAGAGCAGAGAATGAAGCTGGAAATGGCTTCATGGGAGTTTGCTGAAAGAGAGAAATGGACTAGCAAAATGCTTTCTTATCGTGAACAGCAAGCTAAGGTTCTTGAAGGATACAAGCTAGGTGAGTTCAAGGAAACAGCAAAGCCTCAGCCGACTAGCCTCAGCCAGCAAATCCTAGCATGGACACCACCTGACCTACCAGAGTGGAAAATAGAATTTCCCTTCTCAATCCCAGTGAAAGGTGGAGCTGTCCAGATAGGGTTTGATGTTGGAAAGTTCTTTGAAGGCTTGGCTAAAGGTGGAGCTGAAGCTGGAGCTGGAGTGATTGCTAGTGGAGAATCATTAGTGTATGGTGTAGGTGGATTGCTTGGTTTGCAAACACCAGCTCCACCACCTACTCTAACTGCTTCCCTACTACGATCAGGTGTGAAAGGGTTAGGTGAAGCAACTGGACAGTGGAAAACAAGTTGGGAGTATGATGTTGGAGACATATTCATGGAACAGGGAGCTCCTTATGCTCTTGGAACATTGCTTGGAGACGTGTTGATGTTCTGGGCTGGAACCAAAGTGGAGAAAGCTGTAACAACAAGAGTAATCCCCAAGGTGAAGCAAGTTGTGTCACCTGTAACTCAGAAAGTCAGCCAAGCTTGGAGACTGTCAAAAACTGGTATAGCCTTGGAGAAGTCAAAGATCGCATTAAGAACAGCTATGCCACATTGGAAAGGAAGCAGACTGGAAAGCTGGATTATTCAAAGGGGAATTAAACCATCCACTGAAACATTGGCTATTCACCAGCAACTAGGTAAATATTCAGCAAGGACATCTATTGGAGTTCCCAAATACACTGGTTACGCTGCTAAAGCAACCAGACAGATGGCTCCATCAGTCATAGATATTCCTGAACTGGCTAGAGCTCATGCACTTGCTCAGAGAGGAGTTGTTACAGGAGCACAACTTCAAGCAGAAGCTGGAGCATGGGAAATGACCTTGTTCCCAAGAGCCACTGGTCAATTAATAACTAAAGGTGTAGCTCCAAGTGTGCTTGGAACAGCAGCCGAAATTGGACTAACAGAGTTTGCTAAGGGAGCTGTTGTTGGTGGATTGAAAATGACAGATCTCTCAAAGAGGATAACTTCTTGGAAGGTAAGAGCCTTAGCTAAACCACCAAAAGGATTCCTTGAGCCAGTGGTAGGTGGAAAACAAGCCTATACTCTTGGTGGAGCTGCTATGAGAAAACAGCTTGGTTTAGGAGCTGGAGTTCAATGGGAAATCGGCAAGCAATTAGGTGGAGCCTTCACCAAGCAGAAATGGGTAATGCCTAGTGCTGGACAATTCCACTTCCAAAAAGGCAAGCTTCCATCACTCAGCCGATTACTGAAAGAGCAGAAAGGAGTCACTTCAATACCTAGATTAATTGAGGTTCCAGCTAAAGCCATAGAATACTTACCAACTGTTGCTGGAGTAACTAAAATATCTTTACAGATTGGGCTCAAAGCTATTCCTCAAGTGCTTCCAATTATGGGAGCTGGAGCTTTATTAGGTGTCAAAACTGCTCCAAGAACTCCTGTGAGAATGAAGGAGAGAGTGATTCCATCCTTAAGCCAAGCTATAGGATTAGACATAGGACTAGGAGTTCTCCCAGAAGTAGATCTGGGTTTGGGAGTAGCACAGGAATCAAAACTAGCTCCCCAACTGGCTCCAGTTCAGGAACTTGCTCAAGTAACAAAAGAAGTAGTTACTACTGTTCCTTGGTATGAACAACCAACAAAACAACCACCTTTGAGACCACGTAAGAAAGGAGAAGAAGAGCCTTTGAGAAAGTTCAAGCTGAGAAAATTTGTTGGTGAAGCAACAGTTTATCAGCGATACATAGCAAAACATCCGATAAGAGGAGTTAAAAGTGCAAGTAAATACATCTTTGGAAAATCCTAAATCTCTATTCCCTACACGAATAGCTTTCGTATGGTCAATGGTGTTTCTAGGAATGATTATCTATGCCTTAGTCTGGTTCATGCTGGGTTCAGTAACTATGACAATTATAGAGGCTATGGAATCAGCCTTTACTTTTAGTGGAAACTGGGATTACGTGGTGGATCTAATCAAAAACATCATCTTGTGGCATCCGATAATTTCAATATTCGGCTGGATACTCTGGGGATTCCTAAACAGTATGAGAAGGGATGTGAGATATGATATTGGCTAAAAGACTTTGTATTGTCGTCTTTATAGCGTGTCTCATATCTGTGATTCTGTTCGGGAGTAAAATGGAGCCAGCACAAGCCTACTCAGTATCAACCTATCTGCTGGGAGACACCTATGATGGTTACATCAAACAGGAAAACGCTGTGTATGGAACAGCTAGAAACGCATCAACTGGCTCTACTCCTCAAACCATAGTGAACAGATTCTATGTTGGGCAAGGAGATGATGGAGATGGAACCTTTGACGTTTGGAGAGCCTTTCTATTCTTTGACACATCAAGCATACCAGATGATGCAACAATCAACAATGCAACATTAAGCCTCTACCTTTATGGAGATCAATCTGATACTGACTTCAACCTTACTATTCAAACTGGAACCTCAATCAGACCTCATCATCCACTGGAGCAAGGAGACTACGATTATCTATACTACTCTGGTGATGGTGGACAAACAAACAGTTCAACCCTATCTGCTGGCTTCAACAATATCACCTTCACATCAACTGGATTAACATGGATTGATGTTGATGGAAGAACCGACTTAGTTCTCAGAGGAAGTAATGACATCAACAACATAGAACCAACAGCTCCTAATGATGAATACGTGCTTTTCTATGCTAGAGAAGGTGGTTCCAGTTATGCTCCAAGGCTTTACATTGACTATATTGTTGGTGGTGGAACATATGATTTTCATGGAGCTTTTGATGAAGATGGTATCAGAGATGGAGCCATCAATTGCACAGTATTCAGACAAAGTGAATCATCAGTAACCTTTGAACTGGATGGAGACTACCAGCTTACAACAGCAGATATTCCAATAGCAGCCTACTTTGATATTGGAAACAATGAAAGCAGAGTTTATTACTTCTACCAGAGCTATGAAGAAGTTTATGTTATCAACCCAACAGATCCATACGACACCTATCTCTTCACTGTAGTTGATATGGTAGGAACTGAATGGGCATACCTAGAAACTTTACTGGTTATCAACGGAACAGATACGATTGTGGAAAGATGGGATATTAAAGCAGTTCAAGAAATGCCCTTCACCTTATCTTGGGGAGTCACCTACAAGCTGAGGATTGTCTGTAATCTGGGAACTTACTACTATTCTAGTTTCGTAGCTGGAGCAAGCTATGGAACCTTACTTAGTATAACATCAGATATGTTTCCAGTAACTTTCGTGACTACTGAACCTCTTACTGTTACAGGTCAAAGAATGAATGGAACATGGCTTAGAGCATACTACTATGATTCAGAACAGGAAACTAACTGGATATATGTAGCCTTCTATGCTTATGGAGATTCAACACCAACACTCTACACAAACCAGAGCACTTACACAATCACATATAATTGGTATGCAGCCGATAACGCAACTGACTTCTGGATCCTCATAACATCTAATCATAATAATCTGGGAACAATATCATGGACTTTTTCAGCTCCAGCTCCCTATGATTCCACAAACCCATGGTCAGGAATGGACATTGTTTTAGGTTCAGGGTTCCCTATCTCAGCCAGCCAGTTTCTTGGAGTTGGATTAGTGTTGTTGGTTTTCAGCGTATTCAGCCAAGCTAATGTAGGGATTGGAGTAATTGTTGGAATAATCTTGGCTGCTGTTCTCACTCTCATAGGATTTCTAAGTATAGGATGGGCTTGGCTGGCAACTTCAATGGCTGTAGGTGTGATCGTAGCATTAAGCATCCATAAGGATCGGGAGAGGAATATATAATGAGAATGACACCATTCACCATGGTTATGTTCTTCATCGCATTAAATGTAAGCCTATACATCATTAACGAAACTGGTGTTATCACTCCATCTGGAACTGAAGCTCATCAGCCAATAGTTAGCCCAACAGAAGTATCTGGAACCCTTGTTGATATAAGTGGAACCAGCTTGCTAATGGCTGGAGTTCCACTTGTTATAGGAACCATAATCGGCTGGATAACTAGAAACATCTGGGCTGGTGGAACCCTTGCCATCATCTTGTTTGCATTAGACTTGCTTTTCCCAGTAGTCAGATGGGTATTGTTCGGTATCCCTGAGTTTCTCACTCAGATAGGAGTCCATTATTCTATAGTTCTAGGAATCACAGCTTTAATGAGTGTCGTCTGGTTCTGGTTCATCCTTGGCTTCATAGGGCAAAGACAACTGGAGACAACCTAAATGTCCAAGCATAAGATAATGTTACTCTTTCTCATCTCTTCTTTAATTATCAGTCTAACCACTGTGTTCATCCGACCTGTCTTTGCTGTCTATGATGGCTATGATGGCTTTGAATCTATGGACTTCAGCCTTTGGGAAACTGAAAATGGGAGTCCAGAGATCGCTATATTTGAAGAAGTATTTGAGGGAGACTACAGCTTCAACAGAACCACAGCAGATCCAGAGACAGTTATGAATGTGCTTAATGACACAGCTATTTCCGAAAGTTCGCCAGCAAGTCTCTGGATGGGAGCATGGGTTTATGTGGATGAATATTCCCCAGATCAAAGTGGAACTAATGGTCATGTGGCAATGCTTACGATAGAAACTGGTGGAGCACACAATGTAGAAATGGGCATCACAAAGGATGGAAGTGGCAACTTGATAATTTGGAGTGGAAACAGAGAAGGAACCAACTGGGGTTATGGAAGCATCCTTCAAACTGACGCTTGGTATTACTGGAGACTCCATGCTTACTATACTGGTAGTGGTTATCCCTACACTTGGAGTTGGGAGACCTACCTTAATGATACCCAGCAAGATGCTAATAGTGTAGGAGATGGCTACAGTGACACCATTGATAGAGTGTATGTTGGAAACCAGTATGGAGCTTGGGGAGCATCTGTTACTGGAAGGCTCTCTGTATTCATAGATAACGTGAATGTTTCTACTTCAGAGATCTCCTACTCTCCAACTTCAATATTCATTCAAGCCTCTTCAGCTATTGAAATAGGAGCAAGTTTCTGGCTGAACGGAACTGAATACACAACTCCTCAAGTAGATCTTACTCTTACTGGAGCCACTGGTCTTTACCAGCTTATTATAGAAACCAGCAAAACCTTTGGTGGAAGCAACTATGAGTTCTCCTATGCCACAATCAACTCTACTGATTACTGGTCAAGTAACTTCTGGCTAACTATCACAGGGAACACCACTTTTCTATTCACGTATGCTGGAGACATCGGGGAGAATCCTTGGGTTCCACCTATCTACTCAAGTGATGGACTTAATGCTACATGGTATCTTAGAAGTGACACTCACACAGTTCACTCTCAGCTAGGTTATATCTTGAGTCCTGTTCAAACCAGCTCTGAATTATCTGATATGAGAACTCATGCAACCACAAGCATGACCACAAGTTATGGTGTGAGAATCTGGGTATTTGACGCTGATGGGGATTCAAGTGAATTAACCAGTGGCATACCTGTTGCAGTAGTCACAAGGTCTAGTGATGGAGATGGCATCCAGTCAGCTACGTGGACTTGCCCAGATTATCTTAATGTTGTAGATGCTGTAATGGTCAGGATCTATCAGAGATGGGGAACTGACGCTTGGACAGCTAGATTAATCTACATAACGAAAAGTGGTCTCCTAGTGAAGTTTCCAACAGCATCATGGACATTCAACTATTACACGAACAGAACCAGTGGAAGCACTAATTCAACCATGTGGTATGGCTCCTATGTTTACAACAGCAGATTGCAACTCTATTACACTAATTTGAATCCTTTTGAAACAATGCACTATCATCTTATCCGAACCGATTTTCTAGCTTTCCTTGTGACACCATGGACATATTTCCTTGGAGATATATTCTATGGGTTAATCCTGTTGTTCATGTCAGTAACCACCTATCTGAGATACCACAGCCTCAGAGCAATCCTAGCATTAGTGTGGTTGTTTGGTGGAGTAGGTGGAATCTTGACAGCTATGATCCCAGCAGTAGCCTTCAACATAGCATGGTTATTCTTGGCTATAGCTTTGGCTATAACCTTGGTGAAGCTTGTCAGATAGGATGTTGAAAACATTTAAAAGTGAATTGAACTTAATGGAGAGAATGGAGAGTGAGGTTGAAAAATGGGAAGATTGCTGCTTTTATCGTAAAAGGCTTTCTTCTCCTTTCTCTATTCAGTAGCCTCATTCTCCTTCCCCCCCTAGCTTATTCTCCTTGGATGAGCACTCCTTCTGTTTTCATTAGCAGATGGGATGGGAGCTCATGGGCTACACCAATTGCAGCAGATGGTGTAACTTATCCTAATGCCACTGGAGACACTTACCAGAGAAAAGCCTTCAAGGATACAGATGGATACTACTATATTACCCTTAGAACCTATGGGGAAACACCAAAATATGTGAGTAGTTCTGATGGAGAAAACTGGGGAGAAACAAGAGAACTCACTGATGTAGCTAGAGAAGTAGATGATTTTGAATATTCACATCTGAAAAACACTGTTAATGGAACAAGTGCATGGTCAAGGCAAGTTAGTGGTTTATTTTCGTATATTTGGGATTGGACTTGTGAAGCTGGAACTATCACCATGGGCAATGTTGGTGGTTACTCTGTTTATGCTAATTACACTGGTGGAACAGCTACATCCAACATCTACAATGACCAAAACTTCTATCTTGTTCATAAAAATGGAACCTCTGGAAACATTGCCTATATACGATTTCCCTCAAATCTTGAGGATTTGGATGCCACAATGGAATATGGCAATGGAACAAGTGTAGGCTGTAAAATCTTAGGCTACAACACCACTGATGATGATACTGCTGATATGATGAGTGTTGTCAAATCTAATGATGGAAAACTCTACTGGTGTGCTTTAGATAGGGATCCAAGAGACTTCATTGGTTCCTATGCTGGTAATGGAGCTATCACACAACTGGAGCAAGGCTATAATGATTGGTGTGCAACTACAGAAGCCATGAGTGTAGGAGCTCCAGAGGAAATACATCTCACATTCATTAATGCTTCTGGGTTCTACTATAGCAATTTTTCTGATGGAGCATGGGCAACTCACACAGACCTTGGAATCTCAGGAGCCTCTTACCCTGTTATATCAGTTGATACAGATAGAAACCTCATTATCATGTATGTTCGTGGTGGAGACATCAGATACATCACTAAGCCCTTTGGCTCTGGCTGGGGAAGTGAACAATCCATGACAGGACTAAACACAATTTACAGGAGTCCAGCTTATCTCAGTTCTAATCTCTATGAGCAAAGTGGAGAGATCCTGTTAGTGTGGACTGGCTACGCTTTTGATTCAACTCCACCACCACCAAACGTGAATGTCTGGGTTACTGGTGTGCTTGCTCCCTATGTGTATGTAGCCATCTCAGTGTGGAGTCTTGCGTTAATTATTGGAGTTGGAGCTGTTTTGATGAGCCAACAAACTGATGCTATGCCTTACGCTGTCATTTACGGAATCAGTGTAACTATCGTGTTACTCATAGCCTTGGCAATACTGGCTCCATTCCTAGGAGTGTGAAGAAGATGAAACTATTATCCTTGATTACTCTCTGTTTCTTCCTTCTCCTTCCAGCAATTATTATGCCCTTATCCTATTCTCCTTGGGTTCCACCATCTGAATCTCCAACTGAGGTTTTGATTGACAGCTTTAAGGATACTCCTAATATTTGGCTTGGTTTTTGGACTGAATATTTTGCTCCTCTTTCTGGATCTGCCAATTATGCTATGCAAGGTCAGAGCTTTGCTGTTTCAAATAATTACTATATCAGCAGAGTAAATTTCACACTTACAGATAATATAGGAAGTCCAGAAGCTACTTTGAAAGTAGCTCTGTTCAGTTGGAATGTAACTGATGGTCGTGTCTTTGGCTACAATTCCATCCCGAATAAACCCTTTGGAAAAGGAGAGGAATTGGCTAATAGTGATGGAATCTCTGTCTTGTTAGCTGCTCAAACTGTGGAACTTAGCTTTGAGTTCACAGGAGAGAACCGTTATGAGTTGATTGCTGGAACTGCTTATGGAATAGGTGTTTATGTTGATGTCAATGTCACCTTTGGTGGAAGTAATTACTTTGGTGTTTCAGGAAATTCAGGACTCAAAGCTGTTCATGAGGGAAATAGGTTTACTCAATATAATGCTACTTATGGAGCAAGTCCTACTAGCGATGCTCATTTTGCTGTTTACGGATTTACTGAAGAAAGCTATGAAGGGTATTGGGCTCCTACCAACACTAATGTTTGGGTTACTGGAGTATTTGCTCCCTACGTTTACATGGCAATATCAATTTGGAGCCTAGCGTTAATTGTAGGAGTTGGAGCTGTTCTTTATACACAACAAACAGATGCAATGCCAATAGCAATCATCTATGGAATTGCTATAACAATCGTGTTACTTATCGCATTAATGATCCTAGCTCCATTCCTAGGAGTTTAACAAAATGTCACAGTTAAGGAGCAGCCGACAATGAAACTGAGATCAAAGTATCATATGAGAATGATGTTCCTAGCCTTTGCTGTGATCCTTGTCTCTTTGTCTCTGCTCCCTAACTCTGTTATGGCTATCACTGAAGTATTTGATGATGGTGGAGTTGCTTTCTGGGCTACTGGTGGAGCTGTAGAATCCAATGATTCAGTGGAGAAAGTTTCTGGAGATGATAGCTACAAGCTGGTTCTCAGTAATGGTGTGAGCTTCAATGCTAGGCATAATTTTGGTTCACAACAAGACTTTTCAACAGAAACCTATTTTTCTGTGTGGATTTATGGAGCAGACACAGCCGACAGTGATTATATCTGGATTAGATTCATGAGTGCTGTTCAAGCAGATCAGCAATACTATACTGTAATTTACATGAACTTCTCTGGATGGCAATTCTTTAAGATTGCAAGAGGAGATTTCCTTATAAATGAAGGAGCTCCTTCATGGAACAGCATTAGAGAAATGGAAATTCTCTCCTTCTATGCTGGTGGCTCAGAAACCATCAGGTTTGATTTCATGAATTTTGAAAGTGATGTATTCTCTCTCAGTGTGCGTTCTTCTCCTCAAACAACTTTTACTATTGATGCCAGTCCTTACAGCACTCCCCAAAACAACATAGAGCTCAATGCTGGGCAAACCTACAGTGTAGTGGCTCCAGCAGAGTTCATTCAAGGAAACAGAATGTATTACTTTGATTACTGGCTCATCAATGGAACCACATCTTCCACCAGCCGAATCTACAGTTTAACAGCTACAGGAGACACCACACTGGGAATATATTGGGAAAGTAACCAGCAGAGAGCTGTGGATGTAGCTATTCCCTATGCTTATGCTGCAATCACGATATGGAGTATGTCATTAATAGTAGCCATAGGAGCTGGCATGGCTGTCACAATTCAAACACAAGAATTTACTCTGGGCATGACAACAACAGTGGTTATTGCTATTGGAGTCACGATTGTTTTGTTTATTGCTTTGCCTCTACTTAGTGCTTTCACTGGGCTTGGTTAATTCTGGAACTTTCTCTAAAAGAGTAGGGTTCTGACGTATGAACCTCAGCTTGATTTCTGACCTTAACGGATTTGCTTCACAAAACTCTACCACAAACTCCAGCTCTTGATTCAAGATAATACCCATGGACTGTAACATTTTTTTAGGCAAGCCAACAATAGGTTGCTTATGCTCTACTCTAACCTTTCTTGTTACTGGCTTTTCACTTTTATTGGTTATGCGTAGCTTTAAGGGCTCTACAATTATGCCCTTATCTTTTTGAGACATGGGCTCCCTCTACAAAATCCATGGAAAGTATTATACAATACAACTTATAAGCCTATAGCCGACAACACAAAATTGAGGTATTAAGATGAGAATTGGTGACGTAATTGCCATGACAGCACTAATTATAGTAGTGCTTATTGCCTTGATTATCGCTGCACAACTTCAAACTGTTGCACTTGGTATGGACTTGGGAGCCAGTGGAAATGCCACTAGGACAACCTTGTTCACTAACACTTGGACTGGGCTCACCTTAGCATCAGTAGGGATCATTATCTCTGCTGCTGTTGGTATCCTAGCA
>Ga0114930_10000165_pt1 | contig 72398 bp, 80 predicted proteins | sample AnhtaG_FD_87300 | JGI IMG/M metagenome (GOLD analysis project Ga0114930, IMG submission 87300) | Deep subsurface microbial communities from Anholt, Denmark to uncover new lineages of life (NeLLi) - Anholt_01485 metaG | ecosystem: Environmental > Aquatic > Marine > Oceanic > Sediment | place...
GCTGTTGGCGTGACCTCTGGCCTGACTTATACTCTGTATCAAAGAAAAACTATGTCGCTCGGCATTCTGGATGCAGATTGCGTAGAATTCGGCAATGAGGTGGTCATCCTGTGGGGAGACAGGAACAAGTATCCGGTAAAGAAGATCCGTGCAAAAGTTGCGAAGTTCCCGTCTCTTGATCTGCCCCGGAACGAGGGTTACGACGTTGAATCCATACCTCATTTCAAGAAGAAGTAAGGCTTTTATAAAGTGTAATAGCTTTTTCAATAAGCTTTCCAGATAATAATTTCTGGGCTTTGTGAACTACAAGATAGCTCGCAGAGCCGACAAACTATTGACGGCTGTGGTATTATAAAAACTGTCCCGAGTAACCAAACAAGAAGTTGGTGGACGAAGAACCGAGCCTAAGTAGACGGAAGTCGAAAGGAGGAGGGAAGGGTACCAAAGAAGGGGAGGTTGCTAGGGACACTTTTATGCCATCCGCAACTATTCTTGCTTCCTACGAGCAAGTCTTTCCAGATTGCTTCATCCTTCTGATGAGGAACTCCATCTAGTCGTCATCGGCCCCTTGTTCGGCACTCACTCAACAATCCTCGGTTTTGTTCAACCGGCTGGGGTTCTCGCGTGAAACGGGCAACCACCAGTCGAACGTCATAGCGAATCGTTCGCACATTGACTAGGTTGACCTCTTGCAGCCTCCACCGTCGCCTCTTGACACCACCCCTCTTTAGTGCTAGTGTATTGCCACCTACTGGAACACGATTATCTCTGAAGAGCATGCCTCACAGACAACCTTGATTGTAGCCAGCCCCTGGCTGTGGTGGAAGATGTGATTGATGAGGTGGGATGCCCCTTAGTAAGACCTGTCCTTTTGAAACAGCGGACTACCATCCCCCTTTGTGAGGTTTGGAGAATGAAATGCCCGAAGTGCCAGACCGAGAATCCTGAGACGAGGAAGTTTTGCCGTGAGTGCGGGGCAAAGCTTATGCAGATGTGCCCGCAGTGTGGCCACGAAAACCTTCCTGGGGACAAATTCTGTGGCGAATGCGGTCATGACCTAACCCTACCCCGAGAGCCAATACCCCAGGCCCTCTCCTTCGAGGAGAAGCTGGACAAGATCCAGCGCTACCTTCCCGGAGGCCTCACCGAGAAGATCCTGGCGCAGAGGGGCAAGATCGAAGGAGAGCGCAAGCAGGCCACGATGATGTCCGGCGATATGGAGGGGCTGGTAGAGCCGGGCACCACCTATGTCACCGAGGACACCTTCAAGCTCACCGAGGGTCTTTTCCGCTTTGAGGCAGTATGGGAGAGGGAGGTCAAGTGGAAGGAGGCAGCGGCCACAGTTGATATCGTTGTCCCTGCATTCAATGAAGGAAGATGTATTGAAGGGTTGTTAAATGATCTCATCGTGGCCAGACAGGAGGACTGGTTTAGTATCCAGAATATCTACGTGATTTCGGATGCATCGACGGATCAAACGAATGAGATCGTGCAACGATTAGCCAAGAGAGATCATAGGATAAAGCTGATCAGGAAACAGCAGAGGAAAGGCAAGAACGACTCAATAAACCTGGCGTTCTCAGTCACCAGCGCGGACGTTGTCGTTTTCATTGATGCTGATGTGAGGCTGGCGAATGAACATACCTTGTCGAAGCTGCTACATCCCTTGCGTGACGGTAAAACTGTGTTAGTCCAGGGCGGCCTCGTCCGTGTCCATCCCGGCTTTACCCTCCATCCAGCGAAGCTGGCATCCTATTTTGACTGGATCCTGGTAGACAAGATCAGAAGGCGAAAAGCTATGTCCTGGTGGAGTATAGATGGGCGCGTAATGGCTCTATCAAGAGACTTTTACCGATATCTTACGTTGCCTCTTTCTCTCGCCGATGATCAGTTTATCTGCTACAGCTGCATTCAACAGGATCGCAAGTTTGTGTGGGCGGACGACGCCGTCTTCTACTATGGACTGCCCGAGTCGATAGCAGATTTCAGTCACCAGTGGAGCCGGTACTTCTTCTATACCAATAAATCGCGCCAATACTTCGGCGAAGAACTGATAGACAGGGATACGAGCGTTCCTGGCCTGCGGCGAACAATCATGTCTTGCCTCATTCGTCATCCCCTCTTTGGACTGCCGTGGCTCTTATGCTACACCATAGGCAGAGTTGAGTTCATGCTTGGGGTTGATTTCGATAAGTATGAACGTGGTCTCTACCGGACAGCAACCAGTGTGCTAGAAGTATTGGCCAAAAGTACGTCGCCAATACATGAATCCCAGTAAATTCACGTAGGATACTGACAAGATAGCCTGAGGATTCAGCAGCAGGTGGTGTTTGAGAAGTAGCCCAGCTAGGCGGATTCGGATAGGGGGGAACAGCTTTTTTATTTGACCAGCGGCGGGAGCTATCTATGCATACAATTGAGTGGAACAAAAGATGGGCCAAGGACCTGAACAGGTTTACTAGTCGCAAAAAGACACGTAGTTATTATGGGGACCAATGGGGTGACCCGGATGTTACAGGGCTACGTCGGCTACGTCATTGGATTCGACTAATTATTTTGCATAGAGCAATGCCAGCCAATCTTTCAGATGTTGTTAAGTATTATATTAAGCCATATGTGACGCCACAAAGCGTGGTATTGGAAATCGGTCCAGGCGGAGGACGATGGACAAAATACCTGCTGGCTGCAAAAGAGATTATTGTCGTCGAACTGAATCCGGAATTCTTTCCTTATCTTCAAGAACGTTTTAAAGACTGTTTGTCGAAGTTTCGTTTTTACCATACCTCAGGATACGAGCTGGACGGAGTGGAGGCGGATAGTGTTGATTTCATATTTACTTTTGTGACATTTGTCCACATAGAGCCTGACGGGATTTACTCATACTTGGGGCACATTAAAAGGGTATTGAAACCAGGTGCTATTGCAATAATTCAGTACGCAGACAAAACAAAAAGACGAGCCCGAATGAATCGGGGGTTTTCCAATATGAATCCAGGCAAAATGGAAGCTTTCGTCTCTCAATATGGCTTCAGGCTTCTTGACCATAACACTCGCCTTCTTAGTCATAGCAGTATAGCTGTAATACAGAAATGTAAATAGCTTCCGCACTGCAGCGGGGTTGGTTGTAGCCCGGCCAGGCGGATTTGGAGAGGGGGCACACCTACGCCTAAACAAAAGTCCATAATGTGCAATCTCTATCAAATCAAAGAGGCCGGGTGTTCATAAAGGATACGCCGCCTCTTTCATATTGGCACAACCTCTCTTTCCAATTATGTGACTACTTCATGAAGGCACAACGTTTCCCCGTGTAATCTGCTTCAATTCCGCCTTAGCTACAAAAACCATACTAGTCACTTTGTGACGGGCATACACAATCCGGTCATTGCCATGCTCAACGGCCTTGCCCATGGCATGGGCTCCGACGTGGCCCTAGCCTGCGACTTTCGCATCGCTTACCTAGAAAACCAGGGCAATCCACCTTTCTGGGGTGCTGACACCAGGTTTATCCAGGCCCAGACCTGTCGCCAGAATGTCCATCTTAACCTGGCTACCGAATTCGAGTTTGTCGCTAACATGAAGATGCTGCTCCGGCAGATGATAGATTGCGTAAAAGCTATGGGGATAACCAAGCCGCCGGAGAAATGGGTTGAGTGGCGCAAGTTCGTGGTCGACACCAAGGAAGAATACTACAAGAAAACCATCGAAAGAACGGACGCGATGTTCGGAAGGACGCCGCTGCACCCCGATTTGGCGGGCAGGCTTATGACCGAGTTCTTGCGCGATGAGCTTCAGGATAACTACATAGCGATCATCGATGGCTTCACTGCCTCCTCTTTCTTTACTGACTGGCAGATGGTGCGTTACTCAGCGCACAATTTGGATGCTTCGGAGACCATCGGCATTGGCCACTCGCATGGCTATCGGCGCTGCCCTGGCCACTAATCGCCAAAAGCCCATCTTCGCCATCATGGGGGATGGCGCCGTAGGGGCTGGGGGGATGGATATCGAGACCGCAGTCCGGTGGAACATCCCAGCGGTGTTCTGTCATGAGAACAACGGCACCATGGTCACCGGGGGATGGAAGTATTTCTCCGCCAAGTGGTGTAGCCCGACTGGGAACCGACTACTTGACTCATGGGAGACGATGCCAAACATCAGATATGACAGGATGTTTAAGGAGTTTGGCTGCCATACCGAGTTTGTGGAGCGGGACGCTGAGCTTAAGCCGGCCTTGAAGGCGGCCTTTGACTACGTCAAGAAGGAGTGCAAGCCGGCCTTTGTCGAGGTAATGGTGGAGGAGGATGTTTTGCAGGAGATCTGGGGCTTGGGGCTTGTCGGTGCCTTAGGCAACATGCCCTGGGAGGGAATGACCGAGGAGGGTCAGCGGCTCATCGACACCAAGGTCATTCGTATTCCTATCGAATATTTCATGATGGTCCACCCAAGCTGGCAGCCGCACCTGTTATAGTTCTAGCTGATGCCCCTGCAGTAAGAGGTGCTACCCGTAATAGGCAGGATGGGCAGGGTTTTTAGCTGATGCCACGAGGCTCAGGCAGAGTTGCAGTTCAAAGCAATAAAGGCGGATGAGGAGCAGTGGCAGAAGGAGCTTGCGGCAGCGGAAATCATCAGATCTAACATCGAAGCCGTGCAGAATGGCATCCACGACCTAATCGGTAAAGTGCTGATAGCCATTGACTATTGGTTCTTCCCTAGCGAAGAGCACAAAAAAGAGATTCTGAACGCCTTGCTCGACAAGTTCGTGCTCTATGCCGACGGCAGGGTTGAACTGAGGCTAAAGTTGCCAGTCAACGAAGCACAAGTTGCGGATGCCATTATAACCTCATTAGGGAATGAGCTATCATCGCGTAAGTGGTATTGCCGATTTGGCGCACATTTCAGCGAGGGGAATTTGGTGGGGGTTAACCGGTGTTATAGTGTATTGATGGAGAGATTTGGCTGGAGCGCAATTGATCCTGGGGCGGGTTTTAGAGTATCAGCATCGCATCGCCAAAGCTGTAGAAGCGATAGCCGAGGCGCATCGCCTCGTGGTAGGCTCGCTGAATGAATTCCTTGCCGGCAAAAGCGGAGACCAGCATCAGTAGGGTGGAGCGGGGCAAATGGAAGTTGGTGATCAGCCCGTCCAAGGTGCGGAAGCGATGCCCGGGCAGGACGAGGAGGTCGGTCCAGCCCTGAAAGGCCTCGATCCTCTTCCTCTTGTGAGCTGCCTGCTCCAGAAGCCTCACCGTGGTGGTACCGACGCAGATAATTCGCCTCCCCCCGGCCTTGGCCTCGTTGAGTTGCTGAGCCACCTCCGGCGTTATCTGGCCATGCTCCTTATGCATCGGGTGGTTCCTGGGGTCCTCGACCCGCACCGGTGAAAAGGTGTCAAGCCCCACATGAAGGGTGACGAAGGCAAATTGGACTCCCTTCTCCTCCACCCGCTGAAGCAGCGCCGGGGTGAAGTGCAGCCCGGCAGTTGGTGCCGCTATGCTCCCGTTCACCCGTGAGTAAACCGTCTGATAGCGCTCCGGGTCCCCAAGCGGTATGTGAATATAGGGAGGCAGAGGCATTTGCCCCGCTCTCTCCAGGGCCTCCTCATCGGAGAACTTGACCACCCTGATCGCGCCTGCCCCGCTTTGCTCAATCTCTCCATGGAGGTCGTCGGCGAACGCTACCCTCATCCCCACATTTACCCTTCGCGCTGGCCTGACCAGTGTCTCCCAAAGGCTAGGGCTCAGCCGACGAAGCAAGAGAATCTCCACCTTGCCCCCGCTCCCCTCCTTTCGACCGATAAGCCGCGCTGGCATGACTCGGCTGTCGTTGAAGACCAGGACATCGCCGGGGCGAAGGAAGTCTACGATTTCGAAGAAATGGCGATGTTCGATAGACCCATCGGCTCTATGGATAACCATAAGGCGGGAGTGGTCCCTGGGCTCGATGGGGGTCTGGGCGATAAATTCGGAGGGAAGATGGTAGTCGAAGTCGCTGGTCTTCACAGATTGCCTCGATGAAACCTGTAGTACCAGTTCATGTTGGCGATGGCCTTGGCTGCGCGATCCAGACTTGGATATACCGTTACCTGAGCGTCAGAGAGCCTCTTTTCCAGCGCTGCGCAATCACCGCTGGGTAAACCAGGCGGAGAAACTACAACGAGAGGCTTTATCCCCCTGAAGCGGACAAAGATGTCGTTCATGATCTCAAGCCTTTCCTTCGTTACCCACATGACAAGCTCATCCATATTCTCATTGACAATAATAAGGTCAATCCTGGGGTCGGCCACGACTATCTCCATGGTTCTGTCCAAAATATCCAGGTCACCCCCGACTCCACCCATATCCAATGGGTTTCTAAGGATACTGCCCGCAGGGGGAAGGATGGCCTTCAGCTTGCTTCTAGTCTCATTCGTGAAGGGAGGTACGTTCAGCCCTACACTGGCGCAGGCATCGGTGGAGGACACGCTCTCACCACCGCCACCGCCAGCCAGCCCGGCGATAATGGCCACATTTTGGCCGAGAAAGGGTGGAAAATGCTGAAAGGTTAAAATGGTATCGGCAAGCTCCTCCAGGCTGTCCACCCTGACAACGCCAGCCTGCTTAAGCACCGCGCTCCAGATGGTGTCCGATATGGCCAGGGACCCGGTATGGGAGGCGGCAGCCTCAGCCCCGGCCTCGGTTTTCCCTCCCTTCCATATGATCATGGGCTTGGTCTTTGAGATCTCTTTGGCAAGCTTAAAGAACCTTCTCCCCTGTCTCATCCCCTCCAAGTAGGCGCCAATGATCTCGGTATCTGGATCTGCAGCGAAATACTCCAGATAATCCACGCTGTCGAGGTCGGGCCCATTGCCGAAGCTGACCGCCTTGCTGAAGTAAATCCCCCGCCGCAGTCCGATGTCGATAATCCTCCCCGCATGTCCGCCACTTTGTGAGATAAAGCCCACCGTCCCAACCTTCCCCAGCATAGGCATCGGCCCATAAGACATAAGGTTTGCTGGGGAATATACGCCGATGCAATTGGGTCCGATAATGCGAAAACCACCCTCGTTCGCTTTCTTTACCAGCTCCCTTTCCAGGAGGCGGCCCTCCTCTTCACCAGTCTCGGAGAATCCGGCGGTGAAGAACTGTACTACCTTCACCCCATTAGCGGCACAATCGTCGAGCACACCGAGGACATGCTGTGCTGGAATACTAACGATCACATAATCAACGGGGTCGGGGATGTCTCTCACTGTTGGGTAGGCCTTAAGACCTGAGATCTGGCCATCACTGGGATGGACTGGATAGAGCTTGCCTTTGAAGCCGGTACTGATTAAAGCCTCCAGGTATCTATTACCGAATTTTAGGGGATTGGGGGAGGCGCCTACCACAGCGATGGACTTGGGAAAGAATACGGGCTCAAACTCACGAAGCTTCTCCTGATTCAAAGGAGACCTCCTTTTTTCCGACATCAGGCTAATTTTACACCATTGCCGCACTGTAAGGCAAAGAGAAAAGGGCGACTGGCGAGGTCGCCCTTTTCGCAGTATTCTGGCTTGCTTAGAACAGGCCCATTACCTTGCCCGTCTTTGTATCTACATCAACCTTTCTAAAGGCCGGATCGGAGCTGGTTCCTGGCATCAGGCTGATGGTACCAGCGCAGGGGCACAGGAATTTGGACCCAGAATATATTAACACGTCGCGGATGGGGAGGGTCCACCCTTTGGGAACCCCCTTCACCGCTGGATCGTGTGTCAGGCTCAGGTGGGTCTTCACCATCATGGTGGCGTAGTCATCGTATTTGGCATCCTTCTCAAGCATCTTGGCCTTGTCCTCGGCATCGGGGGTCCAGGACACGCCATCAGCTCCGTAGACTACCTTGGCGACCCTTTCCACTCGCTCCCTAAGTTTCATCTCCAGAGGATACAGAAACTTGAATTCGCTCTCCTCTTCGCAGGCTTCCATCACGACGTCGGCCAGCTCCAGGGCGCCATCGCCGCCGTCAGCCCAATGGCTAGATACCGCACAGCGGGCCCCGGCCTCCTCAGCTGCTTTTCGCACTAGAGCGATCTCGTCCTTAGTATCGGTGTGGAAGGCATTGATGCACACCACCGGGTTGATGCCGGATGTTCTGATCACATTGATGTGGTGCAGCATATTAGGCAGGCCCTTTTCCAGAAGTTCCAGGTTCTCCTTGGTGTATTCCTCGGGCAAAGGTACACCAGCCACCACCCTGGGACCGCCGCCATGCATCTTCAGCGCCCTGATGGTAGTGGTGAGCACCGACACATGCGGCTTTAGGCCACTCAAGCGGCACTTGACGTTCCAGAACTTCTCGAAGCCGATATCGGCGGCGAAGCCGCTCTCGGTAACGTGGTAGTCAAACATCTTGAGGCCGATGCGATCGCCGATGATGGAGGACTGGCCCACGGCGATGTTGGCAAAGGGGCCAGCATGGACCATGCATGGCTGGTATTCTACCGTGCAGCTCAGTGTGGGGTTGATGGTGTTGCGCATCCAGGCGGTCATAGCGCCGCCCACCTCCAGATCGCCGGTGGTGACCGCATTACCCTTCTTGTCGAAGGCCACTGTGATCTGATCCATCCTTTCCCGCAGGTCCTGTAGGTCCCTGACGATGGAGAGCATGGCCATTAGCTCGGAGCTCACGGCAATGCCGAACTTGGACTGCATCGTGAAGCCGTCCATGCGTCCGCCAAGGCCGATGACAATATTGCGCAGGCTCTGGGCGCAGAAATCCATGATCCAGCCCATCTCTACCTTGGTGGGGTCGACGTCCAGGCGGCGCATTCCGGTGAGCCTGGCTAGTTGCTCGTCATTGTAGTTGCGCTCGTGCATCATCCTGGAGGTAAGGGCAACCATGGCCAGGTTGTGGGCATTCATGATATCGTTGATATCGCCGGTAAGGCCCATAGAGAACTCGGTCATGGGAATGAGCAGCGCATTGCCGCCGCCAGCAGCGGTTCCCTTAATATTCATGGTTGGGCCACCTGAGGGCTGGCGGATACAGCCGCCTACATTCTTACCTCGCTTTCCCAGGCCTTCGAGGAGGCCCATAGTGGTTGTTGTCTTGCCCTCTCCCAACGGCGTGGGGGTAATGGCGGTGACCTCAATGTACTTGCCGTCCGGTCTGTCCTTGAGGCGCTCGATGATCTTCATGAAATCGAGCCTGCACAGCCTGCCGAAAGGAATGATCTCATCCTTTTGCAGGTTCAGCTTCTCCCGCCACTCCTCGGGGGAGGGCATGTTTTGTTCGGCTGCCTCTGAGATCTGCCAATCCTTCAGTTTGGTTGCGTCGTAGGCCACACAAAACCTCCTTAGTCTAATTGTTATTGGTTTGCCGTATGTTATATACCAAGCAGTTAGCCCTGCTTTTCGGAATGCATCTCAGCCGCCCGGACGGTGTTCATCATCAGCATGGTCACCGTCATCGGGCCGACGCCACCTGGTACTGGGGTGATCGCTTTAGCTTTTTCCTTGATAGCCTCGAAATCGGTATCGCCAACGAGAATTCGCTTTCCTTCAGGGGTTGTGCCTATCTGGTTGACCCCTACATCGATTACCACCGCGCCTTCCCGTACCATATCGGCGGTTATGGCCTTGGGGCTACCCATCGCTGCAATAAGGATGTCTGCCTCTCTTGCGGTTGCCGCTAGGTCTTTAGTTCCTGTATGGCACACCGTAACGGTGGCATTAGCCCCCTTCTTCTTCTGCACCAGTATTGCCATGAGGGGCTTGCCGACAATGTTGCTGCGGCCGCAGATGACCACATGCTTGCCCTCGGGGCTATTGCCGCTTCGAATAAGCAACTCCTGAACACCGTGAGGGGTACAGGGCATAAAGTAGGGCTCACCAATTAATAGCTTGCCTACATTTACCGGGTGGAAGCCATCGACATCTTTCTTGGGGTCGATGGCATTTAAAATCTTATCCGAATCGATGTGCTTGGGCAGGGGAAGCTGGACCAGTATGCCGTGGCATTTGGGGTCCTTGTTCAGCTGCTCGACCTTGGCCAGCACCTCTTCCTCTGGGGTATCCTCGGGATAAACTATTGTTTCCGAGTTTATGCCCAGCTCGTCGCTGGCTTTGCTCTTGGCTGAGACATAGGATACCGAGGCTGGGTCCTCACCAACCCTTACCATGACTAGCCCAGGGGTTATCCCTTTCTTCCTCAGCTCATCCACCTTGGCCTTCAACTCCTGGCGAATCTCTTTTGCTATCTGTGTCCCTGAAATTATCTCCGCTGTCATCTTTATCACCCCCTTTCTTTCTTCGATAACTCATCGGCAGTGGGGAAAATCCCACAGCTTTCCGCTTCATCGCAATATCCGAGGTTATAGCACTTAGGCTTTAGCTCCGCCCCAATTCGAGGCGCTACCTTCTCTACCTCAGCCTTAACCTTCTCAAACAGATCTATTATCTCCCACTGCGCCTTGAGACAGAGGCGCAACGAGCAGACATGAAGCAGCTCGCGGGCGTTCATGGTCATAACCAGCTTTGTCTCCGTGGAATGTGGAAGCACATATCGGGCATCCTCAGCTGGGATGCCGGAATCGACCATCTCATGGTAGAGCTTGTGAGCGGCATGAACCATGTCGTGATATTTGACTTCCCATTCAGGCTTGGCGCTAATGGTAGCAGGGGTAATATAGGTGACCCCCTTTAGAGTGACATACCGCTGGCTCTGCTGGGTGTAGCTTGCCATGCGATGGCGCACCAATTGATGGCTGGTAACCCGGGAGATGCCCTCGATAGCGAAGGTGAAGCTAGCATGCTCAAAGGGGGAAAGGTGGCCCGCAGAGATGAGCCGCGTAATGAGGCGGTCAACAGCCTCCGGGGTTATCTTCTCCTTAAGTTCGGCGGCGCTGGCAGGCGAGGTAGAAATACGGGCAGCAGTAGCGATGGTACGCTCAGGATCGGGGGTATGACTGATCAGAGCCACATAAGCCATAGCCGCTTGGCCTTTGTACCAGATTATACCATGCGCCCTGATGGAAAGCAATATATTGTGAATTATTTCCCTATCCATTATAATAAAACAAAGTTGATGCAGGAGAGATTCATGGCAAAAACTGATGAATATCCAGTAATTTGGCTACAAGGAGCAGGCTGCAGTGGCTGCTCCGTTTCTGTGCTTAATACAGAAAGCCCTACCATCAAGAACCTCCTAATCGATGAGGTCATTCCGGGAAAACATATCAGCTTGAAGTTCCATCCTACAGTGATGGCAGGGCAAGGGGAAGCAGCGATCGAAGCCATGGAGGAGACCCATAGGAAGGGCGGTTATCTAGTGGTGGTGGAGGGAGCGATATCCAAAGATAGCGCCTACGGGGCAATCGGCGAAGAGGATGGGAAACCGGTTTCCATATTCAACCGACTGGCATCTCTGGCAGAAAAGGCTATAGCGGTTATCGCCCTGGGAACCTGCGCCTCCTTTGGGGGCATCCCAGCCGGCAGCCCTAACCCCAGCCAATGCCTGAGCGTCAGTCAAGCCTTAAAGAGCAAAAACATCACAACACCGGTAATAAACGTCCCCGGTTGCGCACCCCACCCTGACTGGTTTGTCGGCACCGTGGCCAGCATCCTGCTCCTAGGCCTACCCAAACCTGAGGATCTCGATGACGTGGGTCGTCCCAAAGCCTTCTATGGCAAGCTGATCCACGAAAACTGCCCGCGACGTGCCTACTACGATGAGAAGAAGTTCGCCAAGAAGTTGAGCGAGCCGGGATGTCTGTATGAGCTGGGGTGCAAAGGGCCCGTGACCTACGCCGATTGCCCCTTGAGGCTCTGGAATGGCGGGGCTAACTGGTGCGTCCAGAGCGGCGGCATGTGTATAGGCTGCGTAGAGCCCGGCTTCCCTGACATAGTTTCACCTATCTATGAAAAGATGATTGCTGAACCCGCAGAGAAGGAGGTTTAAATAGTTGGGTAGGATAGTAATCGACCCGATAACACGCATCGAAGGCCATTTGAAGATCGAGGCCGTGGTGGAGAACGGTGTGGTAAAGGATGCGAGAAGCTCCGGAACGCTGTTTCGGGGGATAGAGCTTATCCTCAGGGGCAGAGACCCTCGCGATGCGCAGCGAATCACCCAGCGCATATGTGGCGTGTGCCCTACCAGCCACTCCACAGCAGCTACCCTGAACCTCGATAGTGCCTTTGGCATCGCCAATAAGATCCCCGATAATGGCAGAATCCTTCGCAACCTCATCCTGGGCGCTGCCCATATCGCCGATCACATCCTCCACTTCTACCACCTGGCCGCACTGGACTACGTGGATGTGGCCAAGGTGGCCAACTATGAAGGCAATAACCTTGCCCTCAAGTCCATTAAAAGCTTTATCGAGCGTGGGGAGCTTGCCCCCTTCGTTCCCAGATATGAGGGGGATTATCGCCTTCCGGAGGATGTCAACCTCCAGGCAGTGGCCCATTATGCCGAGGCCTTCAATATGCGGCGCAAGGCCCAGGAGATGCTCTCGATATTCGGTGGGAAGATGCCTCACAATATGACCATAGTGCCAGGGGGTGTTACCGAGGTTCCCACCGTGGATAAGATCGCCTCTTTCCTGTGGAGGTTAAACGAGCTCAGGGATTTCATCGACAGTGTTTATATCCCCGATGTCCTGGCTGTGGCCGGGGTTTATCGTGACTACTTTGAGATAGGTCAGGGATGTGGCAACCTGCTCTCCTATGGGAGCTATGAGCTCGATGGCAAGGAAGCCGATCTCACCAAGAGGGCAAGGCTGTTCAAGCAGGGGGTGGTTTCCGCCGACCTTAAGCTGGAGAAGCTTGACCTGACCAAGATCACCGAAGAGGTGAAGCACTCCTGGTATGCCGATGGCACCAGTGGCCGCAAGCCCACTGAAGGGAAGACAGAACCGCAACCAGCAAAGGAAGCTGCCTACTCCTGGGTAAAGTCGCCCCGCTATGATGGCAAGGTCTATGAGGTTGGGCCTCTAGCCCGCATGGTGGCCACCTACGTCAGCGGGAATCCAATGGTGAAATCGCTCGTCGACTCTACCCTGGCCAAGTTCAACGCTTCCCCTGCTGCCCTGTTCTCGGTTCTCGGTCGTCATGCCGCCCGGGCCCTCGGCACCAAGTATATCGCCGACTCCATGCCGGCATGGCTCCTCGAACTGAAGCCTGGAGAGCCGGTTTATGTTGAGTATGAACTCCCGGAAGAAGCCCACGGAATGGGGCTGGTCGATGCTGCCAGGGGGGCTTTGGGGCACTGGATCGAGATAAAGGACAGGAAGATCGCCAACTACCAGTGCGTCGTGCCCAGCACCTGGAATGCCTCGCCAAGGGATGACAAAGGGCAGCCGGGGCCGATAGAGCAAGCGATTATGGGGACCAGGATTAAGGACGAGGCTAACCCCGTAGAGATCGTGCGTATTGTGCGCTCCTTTGACCCATGCCTCGCCTGCGCCATACACCTGATCACACCTAAAGGGAGAAGTCTCGGTGAGTTCCGCGTCTCGTAACAAGCCGAGGGTCGTTGTAGTAGGCATAGGGAATCTGCTGCTGAAGGATGAGGGCATAGGTGTTCATGTGGCCCAAGCCCTTGAGAGAATATCCTTGCCCAACGCTTTTGAGGTGATCGATGGCGGGACATCGCCGGACATCTTGCCCCTTCTCGAGGGTGTCGATAAACTGATAATCGTCGATGCTGCCCAGGGTGGCGGCCAGCCGGGGGACATCTATCGATTCACCATCGATAGGCTTAGTCTGGAAGATAGCATCAGCACCTCGGTGCATCAGATAGGACTGATGGAGACAATAATGATGACCATGGCTCTGGGAATAGCGCCTGAAGAAACGGTAATTATAGGGGTTGAGCCCAAGGAGATCGATTGGGGACTTGACTTGTCGCCGGAACTGGAAAACAAGATCCCCGAGATTATCGCCATGGTGCATGAGGAACTAGCAGCCAATCGCTAACTATATAGGAGAGGAGAGATATGCTCTGCTCGGAACAAAAACCAATGGACGAAATCCTAGCCTGTCTCGATGGGGAGAAGAAGGTCTTTCTGATAGGATGCGGAGGGTGTGCTGAAGGGTGTGAGACGGGTGGCGAGGTCCAGGTCAGGGAGATGGGCCAAAATCTAGAAGAGGCGGGCAAGACGATCACCGGCACTACTGTGGTCGATACTCTGTGCAATGAAGTCCTGGTCAGAATGAGGCTCAAGCCCCATCATGATAAGATACTGGCCGCCGATTCGGTGCTGGTCATGACCTGTGGAATAGGGACTCAGGTGGTGGCAGGGGTGGTAGATCGGGTGACACATCCCGGTTGTAATACCATCTCACTGGGCGGTGCCCATGCCGAATGGCAGGAGAGCGAGTATTGTATGGAATGCGGCGACTGCGTTCTGGAGTACACTGGCGGGATCTGCCCCATAGCCAGGTGCTCCAAGCACCTGTTAAATGGGCCCTGTGGTGGCTCCCAGGGCGGAAAGTGTGAGGTCGACGCAGATATCCCTTGCGTCTGGCAATTGATCTGGGAAAGACTTGCCAAGCTAGGTCGACTAGACAAGCTGGAGCAGGTGAGACCGCCTAAAAACTGGAGCGTGAGCCTCACCGGAGGCGTGCCTGCCAAGCGCTAGTGCTACAATGAAGGTGCTACTGGTTGAGCCCCCCAAGAAGACGTGGGAGCTGATGGGAGAGTGTGTCTCACCGCCGCTGGGGCTTGCTCAGCTGGCGGCAGTGCTCGAAGATGAGGGCATCGAGGTAGCGATAGTAGATTGCAACGCCGAAGGACTAGGCTGGTCTGAGCTTGAAGGGGTTATTAGCCAACGGCACCCCAACGTGATTGGGGCCACAGCGCTAACCCCTTTTTTCTATCACGCCCTCAGGGCAGCTGAGATCGCCAAAAGGGTGGATAGAGGAATCATCACCCTTCTAGGTGGGCCTCACGTCACCTTTACCCCTGAAGTAACACTGCTTGAGCACCCTGAGATCGACTTTCTTGTGCGCGGAGAGGGTGAGCGCACCCTGGTCGAGCTGTTACGCTGTCTTGAGAGAGGGCAAGACCCCTCCCAAGTGAAAGGTATCGCCCTTCGCCAAGATGACCGCATCGTGCTCACGCAGCCTCAACCCCCTGTCGATGTTAACAGCCTGCCCCTTCCGGCATACCACCTCTTGCCCATGGGGAGTTACCATTTCACTATCTTTGGCAAGTTTGCTACCCTGCTCTCCAGTCGCGGTTGCCCTCACAAATGCACCTTCTGCTCGGAGTGGCGCTTTTGGGGGAGCCCATGGCGTCCCAGGGAGCCGAAGAAGGTAGTCGATGAGATAGAACTGCTCAACAAAAAACACGGCAGGGAGAGCTTCTGGTTTGGGGATGACTGCTTTAATGTAAGCGCGGAGCATATTCAGGGAATCTGCGATGAGATAATGAGGAGAGAACTGGAAATCTCCTGGTTTTACCAGGGGAGGGCCGATTTCCTCATCAAGCATAGGGAGCTCCTTCCCATGATGAGGCAGGCGGGTAACCTGATGGTTCAGATCGGCGTGGAGAGCTCGACAAACCAGGAACTGGGCGAGTTCAACAAGCATTTGACCCGGAGTCAAGTGGAGGAGGCCATCCACTTGCTGAAAAAGCACAATATCGTAGCCCAGGGTCTCTTGCTTGTGGGTACCAGGCCGGACAATGCTGACTCCATTGCCCACAAGCTTCGCTACATGAAGTGGCTCGACGCAGACTTTCCCATCTTCACCATGTTCACCCCATTCCCCGGATCGGACATCTATGACGAGGCAAAAGCCAATGGCTGGCTTGAGACACTGGACTATTCCCTATATGATATGAGCCACGCAATCATGCCCACCGAGCATCTTACGCGAAACCAACTCACTTCCCTCTATAACCGGTGCTTCGTCTCCTACTACACCGACCCGGTAAAGCTGGCCAGGGGGCTTTTCTCCAGAAACAGCTGGAAGAGAAAAATCTGGAGGCATATGTTAAAATACACGCTCAAGCAGTTTCTGCGTTCTTTGAGGTAACAAGGTGCTGGCACTGATAAAGGCGAGGCTGCTCGATGGCACCGGTGATGAGCATCAAGAGGATGCCACTATTGTCGTCGAGGGGACGCGCATCAGGGAAGTCGGCCGAGGGATAAGGTATCCTGAAGAGGCCAGGGTCATCGATGTCAAAGGGATGACGGTTATGCCCGGTCTCATCGACTGCCACCTTCATGTAGGCGGCTTTGTTATAGATGATCCCGGTTGGCAGTTTTCCCGCCTCTATCTGATCCCCTTCTTCTGGGACTATTTGAGGAACTTCGCTCTACGCAGAAAGCTGGCGATTGAGAGTGGTGTGACCACAGTTAGAAGCGCAGGGGATAACTACCCTCATATTCTCCAGCTCAGGGACAAGATCGAATCGGGCAGGCTTACCGGGCCCCGAATCATAGCTCCAGGTCCTATCTTCACCGCCCCCGGGGGGCATCCTGCGGGAACCATTTATAAGGGAAATCGCTACATCATCGAGCATGCAACCCGACAGGTGAGCGACCCCGAAGGCGCCAGGGTTGAGGTGCGTAAGCTGGCCGAAGGGAGGGTAGATTGTATAAAGGCTGTCTATGATAAGGCCAACCCTTTGGAACATGGCCATGAAATCCCTCACCTTTCCCCTGAGGTTCTGCAGGCAATCGTGGATGAAGCCCACAAACACAATCTAAGGGTGATGGTACACACGGGAGATCGGGGCGAAATGCGCGATGCCGTTGAGGCAGGAGCCGACAGCATAGAACATGGAGTGCTGCCCAGCCATGCCCCTTCGGCGGAATATGAAGATGACCTTGTTAAGATGATGGTGGACAAGGGAACCTATTATGTCCCGACCCTCGCCGTGGCATGGGCGTTCGGGAGTCTTTATCCAGAGGCCCTGGCCGATGCGGAGAAGGCCCTTAGGCGGCTCCATGATAGAGGTGTGAAAATCGCTTTGGGTACTGATTCTGGAGCCCCTGGCGTGAAGATAGGGTCAGGGGTGCATAAAGAGCTTGAGCTCTTAGTGGAGGCCGGTTTGACCCCTATGGAGGCAATAATGGCGGCGACAAAAAACGCTGCCGAAAATCTGGGGAAGGGGAATGAGCTGGGAACTATAGAGAAGGGCAAACTGGCGGACATGATCGTGGTTTCAAATGACCCCCTGGAGCAGATAGATAACACCAAAGGGATACAAATGGTGATGAAAAGTGGTAAAATTCTTGTTAATAGGGTTGGGCAATCTCGATAATCTAGGGAGGTGATCAAATGTCAGAGAGAAAAAAGCGCGGCGAAAAGGACGAGAAGGACGAGAAGGACGAGAAGGGGGAGGGAATCGAGGAGAAGTGGCGCCGTGACCCCCTCTCCGCTATCTTCTTTGGCCTGTTAATACTTGTGGTTGGCCTTTTCTTACTGCTTGCAGCGATGAATGTCATCGCTTGGGGAGAGTGGTGGGCATTCCTCCTTTTGGGCATAGGCGCAGTTCTGATCATCGAAGCCCTGGTCCGCTATGCGATGCCTGCCTATAGAAGGCCGATATTTGCCCGGATGTTCATCGGTCTGATCCTTCTCTGCATCGGCGCTGCTAACATCGCAAACCTGGAGACCTGGTGGCCGGTAGCGGTCATTGTTGTTGGCTTGGCGATACTGGCCTACGGCATACAGCGGGCGATAAGGCCGCGCGAGTGAAGACTATCTAAAAGCGGTATCGAGAAGGTGCCTCAACAGGGCAAATCGTCTTTCCCTTCCGATAACGCGGAAGTAACCCTGGCCCATGCACCGGATCAGGTCGCCGATCCTGTAGCGGGGAAATAGGCAGGAGGAGATGATCACACTGCCGTATTCGCCTCGGCCTAGCTCGTGGAGCATTTTGATCCCTCCCCTGGTCTGGACCTCGAAGAAATAGGTATCGTAGTTGGGCACCAAGTAGGGCTTTTCGTCGAGCTGCTGCGCATACATCCCCTCGGTGGCGCCATACATCTCGGCGATAGCGACATCGCCGTAAAGTCCCTCTAGCGCTGGCTTATATTTAGTCTGAATGCCGGCGATGCTGGTGCAAATCAGCAGGTCGATATCCCATAGCTCCCTGGGATAAACCCGATAGTTTCTTTTAAGATAGCTACCGAACTGGAGCATGGTCTGGGTCACCCCGATGACTGCGGTCACGTCCTTGTCCTTTGCCTCAGTGTAGGCCAGCTCAAAGCGCCGCTCCCAATCCTTGGCGGTTAGCCCGGCGCCTAAGGCATCGATCTCCTCCTGCGATGGCACTATCTTCACCTGGGCCCTTTCAGCATTATACCGGGCATAGATACCCGAGCTATACCCGTAGGAGATTTCCTTACCCGCTACCGTCATAGAACCGGCCACCGACGGGAAATTAAGGTTCATGTCCCAGCCCTCCAGAATATCGTATCTATCGGTGCGATAGACGTAATTCAACAGCGCTCGGGCGCCGCAGGCCACCCTCTGGTCCAGGTCGGTTGCGGTGAGGGGGACGTATTTCGATTGGCCGGTGGTGCCCCTGGTCATGGCCCACTCAATGGGTGGCTCGGCGATGAGAGCCTGGAAATCGCCGCTCATCACCGTCTCGATATAGGGCTTTAGCTGTTGAAAGGTAACCGCGGGGAAGGATTCGCGAAATTCTTCAATAGTGGAAATCTTATCTGCCTTTCGCTCCGCTCCGTATCGGGTTTGCTGGTATCCCTGAAGGAGTTTCATCAGGGTGACTTGTTGTGCCTGTGGTGGATCCTCAAGCGACTCATACCACGGCTTGAGAAAGGCTTCCAAGGCTGGCTTGGCAAAAAGCGCCAGTGACTCCTGCTCCATCTTCTATATCTTCCTCCTCATGGTAAATATACACCCAAGAGACGGCTTTTTCAATCGGGGCTTATTCTATATGGGTTTGGGAATGTGGTATACTATAGCTACGTAGTATCCACACCGGGGGGAGTGGTGAAGAGGCAAGCATTCCATAGTGACAAGGCTCCGCAGCCAAAGGGCCCGTATTCGCAGGCCATAATACATAACGAGCTCCTTTATGTCTCCGGTCAAGGGCCGGTGGAGCCGGCCACGGGCACTATTATCCGCGGAACAGTCGAGGAAGAAGCAAGGGCAACCCTCCACAATCTGAAGACTATCATAGAGGAAGCAGGGTATGCCTTGCAAGGTGTGATCAAGGTCACCTGTTATTTGTCGAATATTGACGACTTTGACAGATTCAACAAAGTCTACGGCGAATACTTCCCGGATGCACCGCCGGCAAGGACCACTATTCAGGCTGGTAGGCTGCCCTTGGACATCAAGGTGGAGATAGACGCCATTGTCGGGCACACCGAGGGTGCGTGAAATGGGAGGTGTAACCATTATTGTCGACTGGACAATAATCGAGTTATAGATGTTTCATGTATTATGTAGGTGTGGACATAATAGAAATAGATCGTATTGAAAAGGTGGCTGCACGCTGGGGTGATCGTTTCCTCAACCGAGTGTACACCGGGGCAGAGCTCAGGATTTGTCGAGACCGTGCCCCGGCACTTGCGGTTCGCTTTGCTGCCAAAGAGGCTGTGATGAAGGCTCTGGGCACCGGGACCAAAGGGGTTGGCTGGCGGGAGATCGAGGTACTTTCAAACTCTGATGGCAAACCCCTGGTCTATCTTTATGGTAGGGCCAAAAAAAAGGCCGAGGAGCTGGGTCTGGGTGAGCTGGCCGTCAGCCTCTCCCATTCCAGGGAATATGCTATAGCCTCGGTAGTTGGGGGAAGCATTGAAGATCGTGACTTCGGGTGAGATGAGAGAGCTTGAGCGCCGCGCTTCCGAGATCGGTCTTCCTTCCGAGGCGCTCATGGAGAATGCCGGGCTTGCCATCGCTCAGGAGGTCCAAGGGCAGCTCGGAAGCACGGCGCAGCAGCAAATCATCGTATTAGTCGGGCCGGGCAATAACGGCGGCGATGGTTTGGTCGCCGCTCGACACCTACACGACTGGGGGGCCAGAGTTTATATCTACCTTTGCGCTGAGCGAGGGGACGACGACCTAAACTATGTGATAGCCCGTGAGAGAGGTATCCCCTGCAACAAAGCTATTAATGATAAGGACCTGGTTAACTTGGAAAACATGCTCTCCTCCAGCGACGCAGTCATCGATGCCCTTTTCGGCACGGGTAAACTGCGCCCTATAGAAGGCATCTACAAGGAGGTATTGACTAGGGTTAGGGAGGTAAAAGAGGCACAGCCTGGGCTTAAGGTCATCGCCCTGGATCTGCCATCGGGGCTGGACGCGGATACCGGTGCCATAGACCAGTCATGCGTTGCTGCCGATTTGACGGTTACCCTGGGCTACCCGAAGTTGGGGCTCTTCTCCTTCCCCGGTCGAGACTTGGTAGGGCAGCTCGTCATTGCCGACATTGGCATCCCACCAAACCTGACCCAGGGTATTGCCACCGAGTTGATCACCGAGGATTTTGTAAGGGCCACACTACCCAAGCGGCCGCGAAACGCCAACAAAGGCACCTTTGGCCGGGTCCTTGTTTGCGCTGGCTCGCTCCACTATATCGGGGCAGCCTATCTCGCCTGTGAGGGGGCGATTCGCGTAGGCGCAGGCCTGGTGACACTTGCAGTGGCCCGTAGCCTCCAGCCCATTCTGGCATCGAAGCTTACCGAAGTGACCTATGCCCCCCTGCCTGAGTCCGAGCCTGGGTTTATCGATAGCCAGGCATCAAAGCTACTTCACGAATGGCTCGACGGCTACGATGTCCTGCTTATGGGGTGCGGATTGAGCCAGCATCCATCCGTAATGGAGTTCATCAGGAATTCACTGCTTGAGATGCCGGCTTCCCTCTCCCCAAAACTTGTCCTCGATGCTGATGCCCTCAATACCTTTGCTCAGACCCCAGGGTGGTGGCAAAGGCTGAGTCAAAGTGCTATACTTACTCCCCACCCTGGGGAAATGGCTCGACTTAGCGGCCTTCCCATAGAGGAGATCGAGCAAGCGCGATTGAGGGTGGCACGGGAGAAAGCTGCCCTATGGGGCAAGACGGTGGTGCTCAAGGGGGCTCACACTGTGGTGGCTTCGCCCGACGGCGAGGCCAAGATCAGCCCTACGGTCAACCCTGGCCTGGCTTCCGCAGGCACTGGTGATGTGCTTTCTGGAGCCATAGCGGGGCTTATGGCTCAAGGCCTTTCACCCTTGGCCGCTGCCTCCTGTGGCGTCTACCTCCACGGGGTGGCTGGGGAAATGGTGATGGCGGAGCTTGGCGACGCTGGCATGGTTGCCAGCGACTTGCTGCCTGCACTGCCTAGAGCGATTAAGAGAATGAAGGAAGGCTAAGATGTTACTGGCGATCGATGTAGGAAACACAGGTATCGCCTTCGGCGTATTTGAAGGGGAGGCACTTCGTGCTACCTGGAACGTTGCCACCGACCTAAATAAGACAGCGGATGAGTATGCGGTGCTGTTTTTGAACCTGCTGCCAAGGCAGGGTCTCACCCTATCCGACATCGACCATGTAATTATCGCTAGTGTTGTGCCCCCGCTCGAACCCATTTTCGAGGAATTGAGCGGGCGCTACCTTGGAACATCACCTCTGGTTGTTGGCCCCGGGGTGAAGACCGGCGTGCGTATCTGCACTGACAACCCTCGTGAGGTTGGTGCTGACCGGGTGGCAAACGCTGTTGCTGCCCACCGACTCTATGGTGGTCCTGTTATCGTCATCGATTTTGGCACTGCCACCACCGTTGACGCCGTATCTAAAGAGGGCGATTACCTCGGTGGCGCCATCGCTCCGGGGATCGGCATTGCCGCAGAGGCCCTTTTTGAGCGAGCATCCAAGCTGCCAAGAATCGAGCTGATACCCCCAGAGCATGCTATTGGCCGAAACACAGTGACGGCAATGCAATCGGGAATCATGTTCGGCTATGTGGGGCTTATCGAGAGCCTGGTGGCTCGGATTCGCCGGGAATTGAAAGGCAAGCCGCGAGTGGTGGCCACCGGCGGCCTGGCTAAGGTGATCGCTGAGGAGACCAAGGTGGTCGATGAAGTTAACCAACATCTGACCCTTATAGGCTTACGATTGATTTATGCTATGAATAGATAGGGGGAGAGATGGTTCGAGATAAGACGATAGTTCTGGGTGTCACCGGCAGCATAGCTGCTTATAAGGCAGCAGAGCTTGCCAGCAAGCTTACTCAGGAGGGGGCCAAGGTCGATGTCGTGATGACCAAGTCGGCTCAGGAGTTCGTCACCCCGTTGACCTTCCGCAGCATCACACAAAGGCCAGTGATCACTGAGATGTTCGAACTTGCCTCTGAATTCAGCATCGAACATGTCGCATTGGCGGAGCGGGCCGACTTGGTGGTCATTGCCCCGGCTACTGCGAATACAATTGCCAAGCTGGCGGGTGGCATTGCCGACGATATCCTCTGTTGCACTGTGCTGGCCACCAGAGCGCCTGTGGTCGTTGCCCCGGCAATGAATGTAAATATGTATGAGAACCAGGTCACCCAGGAGAACATCGCCAGGCTAAAAGGGAGGGGTTTTACATTCGCTGGACCAGCCTATGGCCGCTTAGCCTCAGGGGCCTGGGGATTGGGGCGTCTTGCTGAAATCGACGACATCCTGGGCACGATTCATCAGATACTGGGCGTAGGGGGAGATCTAGCGGGGAGACGTATCGTGGTCAGCGCTGGAGGCACTCAAGAGCCTGTCGATCCGGTGCGCCATATCGGCAATCGTTCTTCAGGGAAGATGGGCTACGCCCTGGCTGAGGCCGCCCGGGACCGCGGGGCTGAGGTTGTTCTGGTGAGCGGGCCGTCGGTTCTTAAGCCACCAGTGGGCGTCGATATGGTCCGGGTTCAAACAACTCTCCAAATGCGTGACGCCATTGCCAATGCTGTCACAAAGGCAGATGCATTGCTAATGGCAGCTGCCCCTGCTGACTATCGCTCAGCAGCCATTGCGGAAGCAAAGATAAAGAAGGGGAAGGAAACACTCACGATTGACTTAGTGGAAAATCCGGACATTGTGAGCGAGGTTAAGGGCGATTTCATCAGGGTTGGCTTCGCCGCCGAGAGTGAAAACCTGGTAGAGAATGCCACAGAGAAGCTGAAAAAGAAAAAACTCGACTTCATTGTGGCCAATGATATAACCGCAACCGATAGCGGCTTTGCCGTCGATACCAATAGGGTGGTGCTCATCGACCGCTCTGGCAAGGTAGAGAGCCTGCCCCTACTTTCCAAAGTGGAGGTTGCCCATCAGGTCCTGGATAGGGTAGTGAAGTTGCTGCCAAAAATGTAGGAGGTAATTATCATGTCTGTGGAAGAGGTCGTGAAATCGTTGATGGAGGGGTTAAAGACCGCCGCCGATATTAAGACGGTCTATGGAGAGCCGATGACCTTCTTCGGTAAAACCCTTATCCCTATTGCCAGGGTGGGCTATGGCCTGGGCGCCGGCGAGGGCAAGAGCCCAGAGGGAGCAGGCGGCAGTGGCGCTGGCGGTGGTGGTGGCACCGAGCCGGTGGGCTTCCTCATGGTAAGCGAGGACGAGGTCAGATTCATCCCCCTCAAGGTAAAAGAGGCCAGGGCTCAGCCTCCCGCCTTCGTTGCGATGCTCCCCATGGCAGCGGGGGCGATTGCGGCCGCATTGGTGATAGCGAGGAGGCTTCGCCGGCGTGGAGAGGCCCCGGCACAATAGCCCGGCGGGCAGGGGAATAGGTCTGTAACATTCATAGCAAGGGAAAGCTGGTCCTAAAAACACAAGAAATGATAAAGTAAAGAACCGAAGCTATGAAAAGAGGTGGTGGTAGCAATGCCAAACGGCATACCCCCCGGGGGGCTTCCGAAGGGTAGTAGTGCGGGTAAACCTACAAGCAAGATAAGTCGGAGAGGTACCACAATGTTTGAGGTGGAGTGATATAAATACCACCACTGCTTTCTTCTTGAGGGAATGCCCTTCGGTGCTACAGGCAGCGTAGAATGCCCACAATGCCATAGGTGGCTGAGGTGTTGGGAGGTGGGAGGACATACACCAGCTCTAGTGCCAGGTCAGCACACCAAGCGCAAAAGGGCAACAGCGATTGTGCTCAGAGATGGCAAAGTCTTGCTCGTGAGGGATAAGGGAAAGCACCACTTCTCATTGCCCGGTGGTGGGGTGCGCAAGGGAGAGTCTCCAGTGGATGCCGCTGCTAGGGAACTACGTGAGGAGGTTGGCTTGAAGACTATCAAAAAGGATTATCTGTTTACGCACCACGTAAAAGCGAATGAGCACGAAGTAGTTTTGATTGAGGCAATGGGTGAGGTTCGATTGAAAGGGAACGAGCTTAGCGAATTTATGTGGTGGGATGGAAAGCAACAAGTTCTTATTTATCCCCACGTTACAGGTATCCTGAACAAGTTTTGGAAAGACGAGGGGCCAAATCGCGTAGTTAATATGTATTGAATTCCCACGCCACATGGGTGTTATCACACTATCATTGTAGTATTGTAGCTTGGTTCAAGCTTGAGAAGTTCAACGGGAAATGGTGAAGAAGGGAATGGGGTGACGCAAAAACTTGCCGAGATACCAAAAGCCTATGACCCTAAAAAGGTAGAGACCAAGTGCTACCGGTTCTGGCTGGAAAAGGGCTACTTCACCCCCAAGATCGACCCTAAAAAGAGGCCCTTTGTCATCATTATGCCACCGCCAAATGTCACCGGGGAGCTTCACCTGGGTCACGCACTGACGGCAACCCTGGAGGACATCATGGTTCGCTGGCACCGCATGAAGGGTGAGCCAACCCTCTGGCTCCCCGGCATTGACCATGCCGGTATCGCCGCCCAGGTTGTCGTCGAGCAGGCGCTGGCTCATGAAGGCCTCTCTAGGCATGACCTGGGGCGGGAGAAGTTCCTGGAGCGGATGTGGCAGTGGATGGGGAAATACAGGGGCGCCATTGCTGAGCAGCATAAAAGGCTGGGCGTTTCCTGCGAGTGGAGCCGGGAACGCTTCACCATGGACGATGGGCCGTCAAGGGCGGTGCGTACCACATTCGTGCGCCTCTATGAAAAGGGTTTGATCTATAGAGGCGAGCGCATTATCAATTGGTGCCCACGCTGTGCTACCGCCCTCTCCGACCTTGAGGTGGAGCACGAGGAGATTTCGGGCCACCTCTATTATGTTCGCTACAAGCTTGCCGACGAAGATGAATATATCACTGTAGCCACTACCCGTCCTGAGACTATTCTGGGCGATACCGCGGTGGCAGTGAATCCAGAGGATGGCCGCTATGGGGGAACGGTGGGAAAGAAAGCCATCCTCCCTGCAATCGGCAGAGAGATACCCATTATCGCCGATGATGCAGTTGACCCGGCCTTTGGCACCGGGGCGGTGAAGGTCACCCCGGCCCATGACCCTATTGATTTCGAGGTAGGGCAGCGGCAGAACTTGCCTTCGGTGAACATATTGAATCCCGATGGCTCAATGAACGAAAACGCCGGCCCTTATAAGGGGCTTGACCGCTTCGCCTGCCGCGAGGCAATCCTCGCTGACATTGAGAGGGAGGGGCTTCTGGTTAAGGTGGAGCCCCACCTTCACTCCGTGGGGCATTGCTGCCGCTGCAACACCGTGGTCGAGCCTTGGGCCAGCAAGCAGTGGTTCGTCAAGATCACTCCTCTGGCTCTGCCAGCGATCGATGCTGTGGTCGATGGCCGGATAAAGATCATCCCGCAGCGTTTTACCAAGGTCTACCTCAATTGGCTGGAGAACATCCGCGACTGGTGCATCAGCCGCCAGCTCTGGTGGGGGCACAGGATACCGGCTTGGTATTGCAGCGACTGTACTGAACATACGGTAACTATCGATGACCCCAAAGAATGCACCCATTGCCGGTCGAAAAGAATTGTCCAGGACCCTGATGTTCTCGATACCTGGTTCAGTTCGGCGCTGTGGCCTCACTCCACCCTGGGCTGGCCTGAGAACACTGAGGACTTGCAATACTTCTATCCCACTTCGGTGATGGAAACGGGATATGACATCCTCTTCTTCTGGGTGGCGAGAATGATTATGATGGGACTGGAGAATACGGGGGAGATCCCATTCCACACCGTCTATCTTCACGGCCTGGTTCGCGATGAGAAGGGTGAGAAGATGAGCAAGGTGAAGGGCAATGTCCTCAATCCCCTGGATGCTATCGAGAGCTATGGCACCGATGCTCTGCGCTTTGCCCTATCCACCGGCACCTCGCCGGGAAACGATATCAGGCTGAGCAGCGGGAAGCTGGAAGCGAGTCGCAATTTCGCCAATAAGCTGTGGAATGCGGCCAGATTTGTGGTAGGGAACATCGAGGATTCAGTAGGGGTTGATGAAATCGAGAGAGACAATTTGTCTCTGGCGGATCGCTGGATTTTAAGCCGACTCAATCGTCTTATCGCAAGCGTCGAGAGCCTGATGGAGGATTTCCAGTTTGGCGAGGCTGAGAGGCAGATCCACGACTTCCTATGGGGCGAGTTCTGCGACTGGTATATCGAGATAGCCAAGCTCCACCTAAAGAACAAAAAAGCCCCCCGCTTGGAGAAGACCGCCACGACGGTAGAAGTAACACGATCTGAAATTGATAAACGTCTCGAAAAGGACGAAAAAATGACCGTTCTGGCTCATGTCCTTGAGACGTCGCTACGGTTGCTCCATCCCTTCATGCCCTTTATCACCGAGGAGATTTGGCGAAGCCTAAAGGGGCGTCTCCTGGAAGAAAGGGCAGAATCCATCATGGTCTCCCCCTACCCCACTGCCGACGAGGAAGCAATAGACACCGAGGTGGAAAAGCAGATGACGCTGGTCATCGAGATCATCCGAGCGATCAGAAACACGCGAGCCGAGTTCAGGGTGGAGCCGTCCAAATGGATCGAGGCGCTGGTTGCTGTGGGCGAGGCAAAACCCGCTATTGAAGCCCAGGCTCAGGCTATCGAAACCCTGGCCCGGGCGAGACCGCTCACCGTCATCGGCATAAAAGATGCCAGGCCTGGTGGTGAGGGAGGTCGGGAGAGCGAAAAAAGGGCTAAAATCATAGTGCTCCAAGGGGCGGAGGTCATCCTTTCCATGGCTGGCATGGTCGACCTTGAGGCCGAAAGGCAGCGCCTGGAAAGGGAAATCGTAAAAACTCAGGCTGAGATCACCCGATTACAGGCCAGGCTACAGGACGAAGATTTTCTTTCAAAGGCCAAGCCCGATGTGGTGCAAAGGGAACGAGAGCGCCTTGATGCTCAAGGGGATAGGATGATGAGGCTAAGAGAAAGACTGGCGGAGCTTGGCTAGCACCAAAGGCCACCAGATTGAGGTATTGACATTTTTCCCCAGTTGTGCTAATATATAGGTTAGCTAGGTATAGTTAGCCTATATATTATTGCGACGATGAATGAGCCTGGGTATTGGCAGCGGCTGATCAATAGAAGTCTATGCCGTTTCTTTCTGCTACACGCTCTGACACAGAAACCAATGCATGGCTATGAGCTCGGCAAATCCATCGCGGCTGCCTGCTCCGGCTGCTGCCAGCCTAGCGATGCCATGATCTACCCCACACTGCGCGAACTCCGGGAGGGTGGCTACATCGAGTGCCATACCGAATCAAAGGGCGGCAGGGAGCGAAAGGTCTATGCCCTTACCTCAAAGGGACTAGAGTCATACCGGGTGGCCGCCGAGGCCTGGGATAAGGCTATTCCCTATTTGGTAGAGGCGACAGAGGTGTTAAAGAGTTAGATAAAAGGAGGAATAGGAATGGAAGCAAAGAATGAGGAAGAGATCAAGGAATTCGTGCGTGAGCGCTACGCTGAAATAGCTAGGCAGCAAACCCCATCCTGCTGCGCACCACAGAGCACGGAGGCCTCAAGTTGTTGTAGCCCATCCGATACCCAAGCAAGTCTCGCCCAATGGCTATATTCTAGGGAGGAGCTGGAATCTATATCGGCGAACATACCCTCGCTGGGTTGCGGCAATCCCGTAGCCCTGTCGGAGCTAAAGGAGAACGAAGTGGTTCTCGACCTGGGAAGCGGGGGGGGCCTCGATTGTTTTCTGGCAGCGCAGAAAGTCGGTCCTGGGGGCAGGGTTATCGGGCTGGATATGACTTCGGATATGATCCAGCTGGCCAGAGCAAACGCTCAAAAGCTCTCCCTGAACAACGTCGAATTTCGCTTGGGGGAGATGGAGCACATGCCCATCGAGAGCGACTCAGTGGATGTAGTTATCTCCAACTGCGTGATTAACCTTTCCCCCGATAAGGACGCTGTGTTTCGGGAGGTTTTCCGGACACTCAAGCCCGGGGGCAGGCTTTGCGTATCGGACATCGTCGCCCATGGCGAGCTACCTGCCTCGGTTAAGGAGAGCCTGGAGCAATGGGCTTGTTGCGTCGGCGGTGCCCTGGAGGAGAAAGACTACCTAGGCAAGATTCGCGCTGTGGGTTTTATCGAAATGAAGGTCGATGGCATAAACCCGACAGTCTATGGTGAGGAAACTTCTTGCGGGAGTGAAACCACTACCGGGGGTGGTATAGCCAGCATTACGGTGAAAGCCTATAAGCCTAAATAGACTTATCCAGAGCCTTTTCTTCGCTCCACCAAACCCCATTGAAGCTCAAGCTCCTTGAGGGCCTTTTTGGTGTCACTGGCAACGCGCGCCTTATCGCACTCTTTTAGTCGGTATTTAAAGAGCCAGTAGGTGAACTCCTTTAGCTCACTAAGTTCCATAGAGTTGCGCTGGGGATAGCCACTTTCCTTTCTGAAGCTCCTAATGAGGGTGTTCATTGGGGCACCGTAGATGCGCTGGTAGACTTCATCACTTAGGCTGTTGTTCTCATTAAAGGCGCTCGCTCGCTGCTCCTTGCGCGCCTCCTCCTCCACGGTGAGGATCAGTGCCTCCTCCACGGTAACGCCGTAGAAATAATTGAGATGAGCGCAGTATTTAGCATCGCCGATGAGGTGCCGAAACTCCTCTTTACTAACTTCAATGGGGGCTTTGCCGCAGAAGAGCAGATCCATCGCTTCTTTCTCCGGGATGAGGTGGTTGACCTCCTCTAAGAGGCGCTCGGCAAGAAGCAACCAATCGAAGGCTTCGCCGGCGATGAGGTAGCGATAATTACGCCTGTTATGGGTTTCTTCGGAACTGGTCCACAGTCCGATAGCCTCAAGGAAGGCAATATACCAGTGCTTCCCCTGGGCGATAGCCTCCTTCAGATGGCGAATGGCCTCGTTATCACGCGAGACTTCTGTAGTGCCTAAGGGTTGTAACTGGTACTCCATTCCATCCTCGCTATCGCTTGAGAAATGCCTCCACCTCTTCAAGGGGCCTGGTGTTCAATATATGCCCTGCTTCACACCAGCCACGCCGCGCCACGCCGACCCCAAAGCGAATCAGGTCGAAGTGAGAGGTGCTATGGGCATCGGTGGCGATGATGAGCTTCACCCCCAGTTCCCTTGCCCGAAAGGCATGAATATCCTTGAGGTCGAGGCGACTGGGCATGGCATTGATCTCGAGGGCGGTATTGGTATCAGCGGCGGCGCGAAAGATGGCCTCAAGGTCAGCCATGATGGGCTCGCGCTCCCCCAGAAGTCGGCATGTGGGGTGAGCCAGTACATCCACATGAGGGCTCTTTATGGCGCGCAGAATCCGCTCTGTTATCTTGGTTTGATCCTGGTTCATCGCCGAGTGCACCGCAGCAATCACGATGTCCAGCTCGGCAAGCAGACCTTCAGGGAGGTCAAGGGCACCATCGGCACGAATATCTACCTCTATGCCGGTGAGAATGCGGAAACCAGCCATCCGCTCATTAAGTCTTCTGACTTCGGCGATCTGGCTTCGCAGGCGCTCTTCATTCAGCCCGTGGGCCACGCCACGCCCGGCGGAGTGATCGGTGATGGCGATATACTCATAGCCTCTTGCTTTGGCGGCGAGGGCCATCGACTCGATGGAACCGTGGCCATCGCTCCAATCGGTGTGCACATGGAGGTCGCCCATGATGTTACCGACATCGATAAGACGGGGGATGGCCTTTTGTTCCGCCCTCTCCACCTCCCACTGCCCCTCCCTGAGCTCCGGCGGGATGAACTGGAGCCCCAGTTTCTTGTAGAAGGTTTCTTCATCGGTGAACTTCTCGATGCCCCCGGTCTCCAGGTCGGTGATACCGTACTCGCTGAGCTTGAGCTTCTGGCGATGCCCCCGCTCTCTGAGGGCGATGTTATGCTGCTTGGAGCCGGTGAAATACTGAAGCAGGGAGCCGAAGCAGTCGGGGTCCACCAATCTGAGGTCGATCTGGAGGTCGCCGGGGACGAGCACGCTGGCCTTGGTGCTCCCCTTAGCCAGCACCTCCTTGACCTGAGGCAGCTCAGTGCAGGCATTTATAATGCTTTCACGGTCATCGGCGGTGCCCATGAGGTCGATGTCGCCGACGGTCTCGCGGAAGCGGCGCAGGCTTCCCGCCGGGGTCAGATTACGCAGCCCAGGCACTTCTCGGAGATGGGCCATGATGTCCTCGACCACCGGCAGTGCCTCGCCGATGGGGATACGCCGCTCCTTGGTGCGCATCGCCTGGATCTGGCGCAGGATGTTCTCGGCCACCTTATCGCCCAATCGGGGCAGGGCCGCGACCCGCCCATCGAGGATGGCCGCTTCAAGGTCATCAATGCTGCTTACTCCCAATTCATTACCGAGGCGGATGGCGATCTTGGGGCCGGCGCCGGGAATATCGAGGAGGGTGCTGATGCCCTCGGGGAATTCCGCCCTAAGCTCATCGTAGTAGCGGAGGTGGCCGGTGGTCACTAGCTCGCTTATCTTCTTGGCAATGGCCTGGCCCACGCCGGGGATTTGCTCGAGGTTGCCCCCATTCCGCACCATCTGCTCGATCTCCACCGGCAGGTGCTCGATGGCGCGGGCCGCCCGCTGATAGGCGCGAATCTTGAAGGGGATCTCGCCCTTTATCTCCAGCAGGTCGGCGATGTCCTGAAACACCTTAGCGATGGCGCTGTTTTTCATGGGCTTGCCTCATCCTCGTTAGGCGCTCTTATTACATCTGGGCTCACTGTTCTATAGTCGAGAGGTGGCTTATACCGAGCCCACGTCTTTGCTCCCTTCCCTTTGCTCTGTGGTTCTGGCTTCCGCATGATAAGGAGATATTTGAAGCCACGCAAATAGAAGTTGAACCTCTTGGCCCTGTTATACCACAGACCCGTGTGGGAACTTTGCCCTCTTCTGACAACGCATATTAGGTCGACAGGCTCAAAATAGTTACAAAGGCGCTCATATAACTTAAAGCCTACAGGTGTAAACGTTTTTTTAACCCATTGATCTCCAATGAGCCATGCCAATACCTTGCCTGGCTTCAGAATCCTGTGCATTTCCATTGCGACACTCTCAAGCTCATGGAAGAAGCGCTCATCCTCGCAAGATATCCTACCAATGCAATCGGGGTGATCAGAGTAACTGACGTTATCTGAATACGGGGAATCTATGAAAATCATATCCGCACTATTGTCGTCAAGTGGGATGTGACGCGCATCGCCATAAAGAACCTCTGGATGCTGTGGCGCCAGGTCATATCCGACAACCTTCCTTCCTTCTTCTTTGCATACGTCTATCGTAGTCCCGCTGCCTGCCATCGGGTCAACAACAAGGTCTCCAGGCTCAGTGTATCTTTGAACAAGGTTCCAAATTATGAATGCTGGCGTTACACCCTGAAATTTATTATTACCCTTGGGCGTCTTGCCATAACTCTGCTTGGGATAGTCCCAGAGTGTTGTAGTTTGAAAAGGTGGCTTCTCATCTGCTTCATGTTTAGTAACAACCTCCGCCTCAACTTCCTCGATCAGAGGTAAAGCAACGGGGTTCTTCTTCCTACCTTTTCTCTCAGCCATTAGCCAGCCTCCTCAAATCATCGATCAACTTGGGAAACAATTTAACCTTATCGCTTTCGCTTGCCTCGCGCAGGGTATAAGTGCCATCTAAGTCGTGCTCAACAATTATTCTGTTCCTCGCTGCTCCTCTTTTTGAGGGCTCATCCAAGCTCTTAACTAGGTCTCCATCTTCATCTGTCGTTACAAACCATCCCTTTATATGCATTGTTGCTGGGTCGGAGGCCAGCTTTAATTTCCAATATGCAGTTTGTGCGATCCGCTCTCTTAGGGTGATCTTGCAGGATATTATCCCTACAACTTCACAAGTGGACGGATTGTATATAACCAAATCTGCGTCAGGAAGTATGTCATACTTCCCATATCTCACAATTAAGTTCCTGTGAACCTTGCTCAGCTCCTCAGATAACTTCTTTCGTCCAAGCGACGCTCCTGGGATACATTTAACCTTGTCGGTTGTCAACTCTGCATGAATTATGTAAAGTATTAGCTTTTCGAAATTCTTGCCCTTGAAGCCTTTCCAAGACTGCTCAGGGTCTGGGGTTTTACCCTGGGCAATTAGTTTCTGAGCCTTATTGCTTCTTAAGTATTCTTGCTTATATTCCTCCCGTGCCTCCTTAAAAATTTCGGAAACATGAAGATAAGCCTTGTCGCTATAAAGCCTCTTCTTCTCATCATACATTCTTTTAAGATCATCAAAATTCATCACGCACCTTCCTCCATGCCATCCCAGCAAGTAACATGACAGGCGTATAGAACGCAAGACGCCTGAAAGTCTAGCTCGTTAATTGCCTGAATGATATTGATACGACTCAAGGAAAGACGTCATTGCATCATAAATGTCGGTATTAAAAAGTTCTAAATGTTTTTCCCCTTTCTCCCTTGCCTCCAGTATTTTGTAAGCGGTTACTTGTCTCAACAAGATTATTTCCCTTCGCCTCACCTCATGTTCAGGGAAAGGCGCTTTATATTGACTTGGGCCGGTCAGACTATCTAAGGCTTCATTTGCATCTTGAATTGCCTGCTGTAATTCGTCTTCAGTCATAACTCGCGTCATAACTACCCACCTTTTATCTTCCGCAGCACTTCTTGTATTTTTTGCCGCTGCCGCAGGGGCAGGGGTCGTTGCGCCCCACCTTGTGGCCCGCGGCTACCGCCTCCTTGCGCTTCGCCGCCTCGGCCATGGGCGACGGTGCCGGCGCCTTCTCCTTGGCAATGCTCACCTTGTAGATGGTGTGCACTACATCGTGCTCGATGCCGGAAAGCAGGCTCTGGAAAGCGGCATGCCCCTCTTGCTTGTACATCATCAATGGGTCGCGGTGACCGACAGCGTGCAGCCCTATGCCCTGGCGCATATTCTCCATGGCGGTGAGGTGATCGACCCACAGCCGGTCGATGGTGCGTAGCATCACCACCCTCTCCAGCATCCTTATGTTGTCTGGACCAAGCTCCTGCTCCCGTTGTTCATATAGAGAGCGAGCATGCTCCAGCAACCTTTCTTCCACATCGCTGCGGCTCAACTCGGAGAGGACTTGGGCGTTTAACTGTGGTGGCAGGGGTAAGATTGCGCCCACATCATTCACCAGCCCTTCCAGGTCCCACTCCTCTGAACGACCGCCAGAAAGGTAGGAAGAAACAAGCCCTTTGATCTCCTCTGTGATCATGGGCTGGATGTTTGACTTGATGTCGGTGCCGGACTGGATCTTCCTTCTCTCATCGTAGATAACCTCGCGGTGTTTATTCACCACATCGTCATAATCAACGAGGTGCTTTCTGACGTCGAAATGATAGCCCTCGATCTTGGTCTGGGCATTCTCGATGGCCCGGCTCACCATGGAGTGCTCTATTGGGACATCCTCGTCGAAACGGAATCGTTCCAAGAGGCCTTTAATACGATCGCCGCCAAAGCGGCGCACCACATCATCCTCAAGCGATACATAAAAGCGGGAGCTTCCCGGGTCGCCCTGGCGTCCGGCGCGCCCTCGGAGCTGGTTATCGATACGCCTTGCCTCATGGCGTTCGGTGCCGATGATGTGAAGCCCGCCCCTATCGGCGATCCCTGAGCCGAGCATGATGTCCACGCCACGACCGGCCATATTGGTGGCAACGGTAACTGCTCCGGGCTGTCCTGCCTGGGCGATGATGGCTGCCTCCTTCTCATGGTGCTTGGCGTTAAGCACCTGATGAGGTATACCCTTTCTGTTCATCAGGTCGCTCAGATATTCCGACTTCTCGATGGAAACCGTGCCTACCAGCACCGGGCGCTCCTCTGCGTGAAGCGACTCGATCTCGCGAGCCACGGCCCGGAACTTGGCCTCCTCATTCCGATAGATCTGGTCAGGATACTCGGTGCGGATCATCGGCTTGTTGGTCGGGATGACCAACACCTCAAGCTTGTATATCTTGTGGAACTCCTCAGCCTCGGTTACGGCAGTGCCGGTCATGCCGGCAAGCTTATCATAGAGGCGGAAGTAGTTCTGAAAGGTGATAGTAGCCAGAGTTATGTTCTCCCGCTGGACGGGAACCCCCTCTTTAGCCTCGATGGACTGGTGCAGCCCCTCGGAGTAGCGACGACCGTGCATCAGCCGCCCGGTGAACTCGTCAACAATGATCACCTGACCATCCGTAACCACATAATCACGGTCTCTTCTGTAGAGGACGTGAGCCTTGAGGGCGCTTTCCAGGTAGTACCTGAGATGTGAGTGTTCAGGGTTTTCCCAGAAATCAGGGATATTGAGTGCCCGCGCTACCTTCGCATGGCCCTCCTCAGTGAGTTCCACCGCTCTAGCCCTCTCGTCCACCTTATAGTCTCCCTCAGCATCCTCTCTGTCGTCCTTCTTTGGGCGAAGCCGAGGGACCAGCTTAGCAAAGGTCTGATATGCTTTCGCCACCTCTTCCCGCTGCGGCCCGCTGATAATCAGCGGGGTGCGTGCCTCATCGATGAGGATGTAGTCCACCTCATCGACGATGGCATAGTGAAGGGGGCGCTGCGAACACTGGGAGAGGTCTATCACCATGTTATCCCTGAGGTAGTCGAAGCCAAACTCGTTGTTGGTGCCATAGGTGACGTCTGCCTCATAGGCCTGGCGGCGGTTAATGGGCTTGAGATGCCGCCATGCCTGGTCTCCTGAATCGTGCTCCGGATCGAAGAGGAATGAGGCCTCATGCTGTATGCTGGCCGTAGAGAGGCCCAGGAGATGATAGATGGGGCCCATCCAGTGGCAATCTCGTTTGGCCAAGTAGTCATTGACGGTGACCAAATGAGCCCCTTTTTGGGTAAGGGCGTTGAGGTAAATTGGGAGGGTGGCTACCAGGGTCTTTCCTTCGCCGGTCTTCATCTCAGCTATCTTGCCCTGATGAAGGACGATGCCTCCCATAAGCTGGACATCGAAGTGGCGCTGGCCGAGGGTTCGCTTCGCCGCCTCGCGAACTGCGGCGAAGGCCTCCGGCAGAAGATTGTCCAGCGATTCGCCCCCGCCCAGGCGAGCCTTGAACTCATCGGTCTTGCGGCGAAGCTGGTCATTAGAGAGCGCCTCGAATTCAGGTTCGAGGGCGTTGATACGCTCCACAAAGGGCTGAAGCCGACTCAGCTCCCTTTCATTGGAATCCAAAACGCCGCCAAGCCGCTTAAGCATGCTCAGTCACCAACGATTAGTTTTTGGGCTTCCTCAGCCATTGATTCTAAGACTGCGACAGCTACTTCGCCCATGCCATCAACCGTGAAGGCGTGCACTGAGAAAGCGGCATCTGATCTTAAGATGCAAGGTATGCCATTACTCTCTAGCAGGCCCTTTATGACATTGGCCTCCATCTCTCCTGAGGCGCGATACACATCCACGAATTTTTCGCTCATAATCAAACCCTTTACTCTCGATATTGGCTCACGATGGAGGGCGACAAGTAACACCAAGCGGTTCGATCAAGCTCCCTCTACAAAAAATCCTATTTGCTTTTTTATTCGAACATCGCCCCTATAGAGAGTCCGGAGTGGATGCGGTGGATCGCCTCACCAAGGAGTGAAGCCATTGATAGGATAGTGATTTTCTCGTTTCTCTTGCTCTCTGGGATGGGAATGGTGTCGGTAACCACCACCTCCTTAATCGAGCTTTTGGCGATCCTTTCAATAGCGGGGCCGGAAAAGACGGGGTGGGTACAGCAGGCGTAAATTTCTGTAGCTCCGTTCTCCTCCAAAGCAGCTGCCGCAGCTACAAGCGAGCCTGCGGTATCGATCTCATCATCGAATAAAAGGGTACGCATCCCGGCGACATCGCCGATGATATTAAGGGTCTCTGCCTTATCGATATTGTCCACCCGCCGCTTTTCAATAATTGCCAGGGGGGCATTGAGTCTCTCCGCAAGGTCACGGGCCCGCTTAGAAATGCCGATATCTGTGGCCACCACCGTCAGATTCTCCAGGGCCTTGTCTTCGAAGTAGCTGCTTAGGATGTAAAGTGCTGTTAGCTCGTCCACTGGTATAGTGAAGAAGCCTTGAATCTGCCCTGCGTGAAGGTCCACAGTCAAGAGACGATTAGCCCCGGCAACCGTTAACAAGTCAGCGATTAGCCTGGCCGTTATCGGTACCCTTGGCTGGTCTTTTTTATCTGTCCGCCCGTAGCCATAGTACGGGACTACTGCAGTAATTCGCGCTGCTGAAGCACGCCTTAGGGCGTCAAGCATGATGAGTAGCTCCATCAGGCTCTTATTCACCGGGGATGAGATTGTCTGGATGGCGAAAACGTCACGCTCGCGCACATTCTCCATGATGCGAACAAAGATATTCTCATTGTTAAATTCGAATACCTCAGCCTTGCCCAGCGGTATACCCAGGTAGTCGCAGATACCACCGGCTAGGGCTGGGTGAGCATTACAGGTGAATACCTTTAGCTCGTCAATCAAGTTTCCTCCTTATATCATCGGCCTTTGAATTCAGCCTCTCTCTTTTGAATAAAGGCTGTGACGCCCTCGAGCATATCCGAGGTGCTGAAGCAAATAGCCTGACAGGCAGCTGCAGTCTGCAGAGCTGTTTCCATATCAGTATGTAAGGCCTCATAGGCCTGCATCTTTGACAGTCTTATTGCTATCGGGGGGCCCTTGGCGATCTTTCGCGCAAGCTCCAGGGCCTCTTTATCAAGGTCATCGGCGGGAACAAGCTTATTCAGCACCCCGATTCGATGTGCCTCCTCTGCCCCGAGGAAATCGCCGGTGAAGAGGAACTCAAGTCCCCGGCCTAGCCCCATCAGCCTGGTATAGAGCCATGTCCCTCCCGCGCCGGGGATGAGCCCGATCCTGACAAAGCCATTCCTGAACCTTGCATTCTCGGAGCCGACCCTCATATCGCAAACAAAGGCCAAATCGCATCCTGCCCCTACAGCGGCGCCATTGACCATAGCGATTGTTGGTTTCTCCATCTTCTGAAGCGCGAGGACCATTTTTTGGATGCCACTGCGCAGATAGCGGCGCATGGTATCGGCAGAACTAGCCCGCTCATCACCCTCACCGCCGCCACTAGCTGCCTGAGCCCCCGCAGCAAGGGCGCCAACTTCGGCCCCGGAGCAGAACGCTCGCCCCGATCCGGCAACCACCACTACTCTTATATCGTCGTCATTGGCTACATCATCAAGCGCTCCAACTAACTCCTTTTCCATCTGCTGGTTTATGGCATTCATCCGGTCTGGTCGGTTGAGGGTGATGGTAGCTATATGCTCCTCTTTCTTCATGATAATGGTTTCAAAGTCCATAATGCCTCCTTCTCAATAATTGGCCCTAACAGGGCATTGTAGCATAAAAAGGTCTCTCAATACAATTTGAAGGTGAGATGGAGCTACTACTTTTGGGCCATGTTCTCCAGCGCATCCCTGGCTGCCTCCATTTCAGCCATCCGCTTGCTCTTACCATGCCCCCTGCCGATTACTGCACGGCCTATAGCTACCTCGACGGTGAACTCCTTGGCATGGTCTGGCCCCTCCTCCCTTATGGTTCGATAAGTAGGGGGCACATGGTGCCTTGCCTGAACGATCTCTTGAAGCTGAGACTTGTAGTCCGCATTAAGCCGCTCCTCAAGGGCATTCCCAATCTCGTCATCGAAAAGCCTGAGAACGAAATCCCTAGCAGCGGTAAAGCCCTGGTCTACCAAAATAGCGCCGACCAATGATTCAAAGGCCCCGGCCAGTATGGACTGCTTTTCGCGCCCCCCACTGGCCTCTTCACCACGCCCCAGGTGCAGATAATCGCCTAGCCCAAGGGAGCTAGCAAGGCGAGCCAGGGTCTCCCTGCGTACCAGGGCTGCTCGAAGCCTGGTCATCCCCCCCTCGGATAGGTCGGGGAAATCATTATAGAGCTTCTCAGCGATTACAAGGTTGAGAAGGGAATCCCCCAGGAACTCCAGGCGCTCGTTAGAGGGCTGGGTGTCGTCGGGATTCTCATTGAGATAGGAGCGATGAACCAGCGCTTGCCCTAGTAGAGACAAGTCCCTGAAGGCGATGCCAATCATGTCCTGCAAGTCGGAAAGATTAACCAAGATTCGCCCCCATATCAAATCAGAATATATTGCCTTACCTCGATTTGTCAAGGTGAGCATGCTATAATCGGTATCATGGAGAATTTGGCCTCGAAGATGCGGGAGTACTTGCCTGAGGACCTTCTTGCCTTCCTCCACATCGCCGCCGGGGTTGCTGTGGCTGGAGGGCAGAGTTTGTACCTGGTTGGCGGAGCGGTGCGCGATATCCTCCTGGGGCATCGGCCACGGCTGGACTTCGATCTGGTGTTAGAGGGCAACGCTCCAACCCTGGCTCGACAGCTGGCTAAGGCTAGCGGGGATAAGGTGCTGGTTTATCGCCGATTTGGCACAGCGAAGTTCCAACGCGGGGAGCTGAGCATCGATCTGGTCACGGCGCGCTCCGAGACCTACTCGAGACCTGGGGCGCTGCCTGAGGTGAAGCCGGGAACTATCCGGGACGACCTATTGCGGCGAGACTTCTCTATAAATGCGATAGCTATCGATCTCAATCCAGCCTCCTTTGGCCAATTATTCGATCCGCATGGCGGAAGGAGCGATCTGGAGCGAGGACTGATTCGTATACTCCATGAGGAGAGCTTCATCGATGATGCTACCAGGATTCTTCGGGCGCTTCGCTATGAGCAGAGGCTTGGTTTCAAGCTCGAGCAAAACACCGAGCGGCTACTCCGCCAAAACACATTGATGCTGAACACCATCAGCGGCGATCGTATAAGGCACGAACTTGAGCTTATCCTTAAAGAGGAATGCCCTGAGAAAGTCCTGGAGCGCGCCGAAAAGTTAGGAGTGCTCCAGGCACTCCATCCCTCTCTTCAGGGCAACGGATGGCTTAGACAGAAATTCCAGGAAGCTCGGCAAAAGGCCATGCTAGACCCTGCTTTTTGTCTATTACTGCTCGTATATCCTCTCGCCGAGGAGGATAGCGAATGCCTACTCACTCGTCTCAATATCACCGGGGAATTAGGACGAAAAATGCGACAGGTGCTAAAGCTGAAGCGAGACCTTCCCAGCCTGAATGACCCTGCTCTGCTTCCAAGCGATGCCTACCGACTGCTAAAGCGTTACCCGCCTGAGGTGATAGCCGCCTGTGCCCTGGCCCAGGACGACTCTACCAGCCGCTCACACCTTGAGCTATACCTCAGCCATTTGCGTTATGTTAAGACATCGCTCGACGGTGAAGACCTGAAGAAGATGGGTCTTCTTCCCGGCCCCCGCCTGGGAAGGGTGCTGGAGGAGCTTCGTGAGGCAAAGCTGAATGGCAAAGTAAGCACCAGGGAAGACGAGGAGGCTCTGGTTGGCCAATGGCTAAAGCAAAACCGAGGAGGGCAAATTGAAGGAGCGGTGTGAGGTTTGCGGTGAACCCCTAGACGAGGAGAATGTCTCCCGTTGCTTACTGTGCGGCAGGGGGTTTCATATGGCCTGGTCTATTCACGCCGCGATGGAGAACTGTGGGCGTATCTGGTTCAACGAGATGGCCTGTAGCCTGGGATTTGTCTGTAATATCTGCGTTGCTGAGAATCCTCAGCTAAGTGAGACGCTTATCGTTACGGAACAACCACCTTCTTAGTTTGTAGCCGTACATTTCAACCTATAATTGCCCTCCCAGAGCTCCCTTCAGCCAAGCTACCACCTCCCCCGGTACACCGCGCGCCGGGCCACTTTTCACTGTGCATAGCGGTAGCGATCCAAGGAAGGCTGCGCCATAGGGCTTCGATTTGATCCTGCGGTCAAGCACCACGATTACCCCACGGTCGCTCCTGCTGCGGATCAGGCGTCCAAACCCTTGCTTGAACCTTAGAACCGCCTGGGGAACGGCATACTCGTTGAAGGGGTCCTCGAAAAGCTCGGAGCGGGCAGCGACAACCGGGTCATTGGGTACACTGAAGGGGAGCCTGGCCATAACCAGAACGCTGAGCGCCTCGCCCACCACATCGATGCCCTCCCAGAAGCTCGAGGTGCCCAGAAGAACGGTTTTAGGATTGCTCTTGAAGGTCTGGAGAAGCTGTCTCGGCGCGCCATCTATGCCTTGTCCCAGAACAAGGATATCTTCCCCCCGGAGAGGAGCACGTATCGCTTCATAACCTGCCCTTAGGGCTGCATACGAGGTGAAGAGGGCGAGGGCCTTTCCCTGTGTGGCGCGACATAGCTCGATTAGAACCTGCTCTACAGCCTGCTGATAGCCCGGCTGACCTGGCTCTGGGATATCGTCGGGAATACAGACCATCGCCGAGCCCATATAATTGAAGGAGGAGCCTAAAAGTAGTTCGCCGATATATTTAAGCCCGAGTCGCTCCTTGATATACTCAAAGTTGCCCTCTGTGCTCAATGTGGCGCTGGTGAGCGCCACGCATTCCTTCTGACAGAAGAGGTCCTTATTCAGAAGCGGCCCCACATGAAGCGGGGCGGCACACAGGGTGAGGATGTTGCCCCTCTCCCGGAGCGAGGCCCAGTAGATTTGTTCATCATCAAGACCGAAGATGATGGAACCGATCTGCTGCCTCAATTCACTATTGCGATGAATCAAGGACGAAAACTCGATCATCAGGCCCTCGTAGTCCAATATTTTGGCATCGGATAAGGGCTCAAGCATGGCATAGAGGCGATTCAGCCCAGCATCGATGTTCTCCAGCGTCAGGCCCAGGTTCTCCCAGGCGAGTTCGACCTTCCGCCACCCGGGCTGACTGCGAACCGCTGTGGTGAGGCGCAGCCGACGCTCATACTCCCCCTGATCCGCAGCACTAGACTCTATGAAATGCCACAAGACATCGAAGAACTCGAGTACGCGGTCGCGGCAATGTTCAACAATGTTACGAACACTTTGAGCTAACTCCTCTATCTCCCTTTGACTGGATGGAGAAACCGAGCTGCCCCTAAAGCGGTCATCAAGCTCAAAAAGAAGCCCGGTATAGCGTTCTCCCTCCACCCTTTCGCTGAGACGGTTTAGATAGCCACCCAGGTCACGCTCCCCAACCTGAAAGCCCCACTGCTCGGTGGCTTCCTCCTCAAGGTGGTGCGCCTCATCGATGATGAGATGGTCATATTCGGGCAAGACGTTGCTAGTGGTGGCGAGGTCTGATAATAGTAGGGCGTGGTTTACAATAATAAGGTGAGCATTCTCTGCCTTTCGCCTCGCCCGGTGCAGGAAGCAATGGCCCCGTCTGTGATAAGGGCACTGCGAACCAAGGCAGCTCTCTGACTGGGCGCAGATCCTGCTCCAAATATGGAGTTCATCTCCCCTGAGGCTGATTTCTGCCCGATCCCCCGTTTGGGTCTTGGCAACCCAAATCAGGATGCGCAGCAGAAGCTTGATTTCATCCAGGGAGAGGGATGAGCTCCGCCGTAACGAAGTCCAGCGCCTAAGACAGAGGTAGTTGTTTCGCCCTTTAAGCTGCGTGTAGCGGGGGGTAGGTAAGGACTCCTGTTTCAGTACCTTTATCAGATCAGGTATATCCTTCCCAACTAGCTGCTCCTGAAGGTTTATGGTATTGGTGGAGATGACCACCGGAACACTGTTCTCTACGGCGAATAGAATGGATGGCAGGAGATAGGCTACGGACTTTCCTGTTCCCGTGCCGGCCTCCACGATGAGGTGCTCGCTTTCATTAAGTGCCTTGGCCACCGCCCGCGTCATCTCCACCTGCTCCGGGCGATGCTCAAAGCCGGGGAATGCGTGCGCCATCAGGCGCTCGCTCTCCAGCATCCGGGCTAGCCTCTCCAGGTCTAAGGGCTTCCTACTGGGGACAGGGGCCAGTTGTTCCCCTTTGACCCCTTTACCGAGGACATCAAGGGCTAATTCATCCACCTGAGAGAAGACATCCCCTAGCCTTTCTGCGGCTATCTGATGAAAAAAGTGAGCCGGTGGCCAATCTATCCCGCCAGTCAGTCGATCGATCTCAGCAATTATAGAGATATCTAGTTCGTATGCTTTATCAAGCAGCGCCAGGAAAACATCCTTGGCTACCATGGCGTCGGGGAGAGCACGATGACGCACCGGGTTGGGAATACCAAGCTCCTGGGCAAGGGCGGAGAGGCTATAGTCGGAAAGCGTAGGCAGCAGGAGAGTAGCCAGCTCATATGTATCATAGGTTGGGTTTTCCAAGCTAACCCCATTTTGCGAAAGGAAGCTCAGATCAAAGGATACGTTGTGTCCGATAAGGGGATGGTCGCCAATGAGGGAAACCAGATCGCCAAGGACTACGGATATCGGTGGGGCAGAATCCACTTCTTGGGGATTGATGCCGGTGAGTATTTGGATGCGATAGGGCAGAGGGCGATACGGGTTCACTAAGGTGTGTAAAGTGTCTAACACCTCACCGCCTCGAAACTTGACCGTCCCTATCTCGATGATCTTGTCGCTGCTGGGATCAAGCCCTGTGGTCTCCAGGTCTAGGGAAACGTAGGTTTTGTTCATCAAAGTTATCCAAGAGGTGTTTCTTCGCTATGAGGGACAATCTCGCCACTGCGTAGCCGTTTAGCAGGATAGAAACGCCCGGCCTTGAGTTCAGTAATTAGATCGCTCTCGCTTTTTATCTCCCGCTCAAAAACGGTAGCATAGTAAGCGATCCCATTCTCTGAGTGGGCATCGCTTCCTCCGGTGCCCTTCATCCCAAGTCCTTTGGCCACCTCCTGAGCGAGTAGATTCTCCCGTGCAGTGCAACCGCCATTCAAGACCTCGATCTCATCAACCAAACTGAAAATGGGGAGTTTCAAAGCATCGGTAACAACCTGGGACCAACTGCTCTTTGGTTGTATCCCAAAGTCTTGAGGCTCGAAATACCTGCGAAACGGGTGCACGGCGACGAGAAAGCCACCCATCTCGTCGGCAACTAGGCGCAACTTTCTTGCCTTATGAATCCCAGAGACATATCTATCCAACCCAAAAACAATGATATGCCCCAGATCGGTCTCTATCTCTATACCAGCAAATAGGATAACACTGTGGTTAGAGACAAAGCCATTGAGTTCCTTCCTATCCCAAGCATAGGTATGTTCTGTGAGGCATACCCCCTCAATCCCCTTCATCTCCGCCTCTTCAATCAATTGGGGAACAGAAAGCATGCTATCATATCCCCCTTTAGCTGTATGCACGTGTAAGTCGATAATCATTTATTCATTATCCTTCTATTGCCTGAAAACAGGGCTGCATTCCTCTATGTTTAGGCACGCTTTCGTCGCCATAGCCACAATGCTATTATCATACCCACAATAGCAACCGTGGCACAAACACCGATGATAACCCAGTTCCACCACGTTAGTCGGGATAAAAGATCCCAGAGAGCGGGCAATTGCTCCCATCCCACATACGCCACATAGCATCCGATGAAAGACCTCGGCAGGCGTCCGGCCAGGGTAGCCAAAAGGAATTTCCAAAAGGGGAACTTTAGTGTCCCGGCGGCGATGCCAGCGGGGTCGAAAGGAAGGAATGGCGCCAGGGCGAAGGCAAATATAGTAACGCTCCCGTAGCGCCTCATCCAACCCTCCGCTCTTTTATACCATGTTGAGTGCTCTGGAACGATGGCTACTTTGCCCGCATAGCCAACAAGATATGCGGTGAATTCCCCCAGCCCGCCGCCGATTCCCGCTGCCAGTGCTACCCAAGCCCAGTTAAAAGCTGGACTTGCGGCCATAGCCCATATGACGACGAAACCGGGTACTGGGAAAATAACAGAGGCGCTGCAAATGAATGATACTAAAAAGGCGCCAATATAGCCGTAACGCTCAAACCCTTCGAAGTAGTCGGAGAGACGGAAGGTGGCATAGGAAAGGACAATGACCAAGATGATTACGATAGCTAGTAGAAGCCACCTCTTGCCCCCGGGCAGCTCCCATAGCTTGGCGACGCGATAGGTTATGGCGGATAACAAATTGCTTATGTTTTGCATGCTTCAACAGTCCGAACAAGATATGCCTCTAGACCCTCCCTCTTAAGAGAATGGTATAGCTCCTCACCCTGAGCCTTGTCTTTCACGAGTGTGAAAAGGGTGGGACCTGAGCCTGCGAGGTGAATAGTACCAGCGCCTAGGGCCGAGAAGCGCTTCCAGTATTCATCAAGCCCGGGATAGGCGGTGAACGCCACCCCTTCAAAGACGTTGAAAAAGGAGGAGGGCGACACCTCACGCCCGTGAGAAAGGAGCTCGACTACGCTTTTGGTGAATTGTCCGTCTGTAAAGTGGGACGGATTCAGGGATGCGTAGAGGCTCTTGGTTTTACTTGGCGGAACAGTAACCGGTGGTCTAAATAGCACTACCCATGAACCAGGTAAGGGAGATAGTGGTGTGATATGCTCGCCGCGCCCCTGGCCAAGAACGGTGCCACCGTAGAGAAAGAAGGCGGTGTCGGCGCTAACCCTCGATGCTACCTGAAGCAACTGGTGAAGAGAATAGCCCAATCCCCAGAGCTCATTGAGGGCCCGTAAGGTGGCTGCGCCATCGCTAGAGCTCCCACCAAGCCCAGCGGCCTTTGGGATGCCCTTTTCGATGGAAATCGATGCCCCTTTGCTCAGGCCAGCGACCTCTTGAAGCAGCTTAGCTGCCTCGAAGGCCACATTGTCACCCTCCACCGTTATCTCTTGAGCCTGCTCAACGGAAAGGGTATCATTGAGGTCGATCTCCTGTAGGACAGTGGCGACCTCGTGGTAACCATCGGAACGCCGGCCCAGGACTTCGAGGGTCAGGTTGATCTTGGCGTAGGCGGGAAGGGTCAGCATTGCTTCTCCACGAATAACCGATAAATAGTGGCCCATTCCTCTAGGCTTAGCGTTTCGGCGCGACGCTTCTGGTTTATCCCCGCTTCTTTAAGCAGGGCAACGGCATCCCCTGTCGACATCTCAAGGCCTTGCGCCAGTGAATTGTGAAGCTGTTTGCGGGGCGCTGAGAAACCGCCGCGAACCACCCTGAAGAATGCGGCTTCATCTTTCACCGCCAGTGCAGGGCGGTCATAAAGATCGATGCGTAAAATCGCAGAACTCACCTTAGGTGGGGGATAGAAGCTTCGCGCTGGCACATAGTGCACAATCGTAGGATGGCCATAGAATTGCACACTGACGCTCAAGAGGCGCATCTTGCCCGGCTGGGCCACTATTGCCTGAGCTACCTCCTTTTGCACTGTAACCACCATAAGACGAGGCTTGATCGATGCCTCCAGAAAGTGGCGCAGAACCGCGGAGGCGATATAGTAGGGAAGGTTGGCCACCACCTTATATGGGGTTTCCTTCGCCAATAGTGCTCCAGGATCGCTCTCCAGGACATCGGCGTTGATGATGTCGACATTGGGCAGGAGGGCAAGTGTTTCCTTAAGGACAGAGGCCAGCTTTGTATCGACCTCGATAGCAATAACCCTACCCGATTTTTTTGCAAGCTCCCTCGTCAGTATGCCAAGGCCGGGTCCCACTTCAACCACCGTATCGTTGGCTGTGAGCTCTGCTGCTGAGATCAGGCTCTTAAGCACCTGCTCATCGACGAGAAAGTGCTGCCCTAATCCCTTCTTGGCGTGAAGGTCAAGACGTTGCAGTTCTTTCCTGATTTGACTGTGGAGTAACCCTGCACCCATAAAACATAAGGTCGTGCACCCGCTGTCGACCCCGCCCCCTGGCTTGCCCCCGTCAGCCAACTCCGACCAGGCAACCCTGCGGCACCCAGAAAGTACTATTTACCGCTGCTTCCTCCCGGACCTGACGGGGTTCATAGTGTTCTGCCGCGCAGGACCCAGCCTTCAACGCCGCTCAACAGAAGCAGTCCTGAAAGGCTCAAGACCTCGAGCAGGGATTCAGCCCCGCTATAGCGGATTGCGGGTACAGGGCACCGCTAGCTCCCCGCCTAGCACGACCTCGCTTTGATACTATCCTACCGCGAGTTCATTGTCAAGCCTGGGAATCTTGCCCATAGTTCTGGCTTCATGTAGAATAGTGAAATCATGGAGATTAGCAGGGCAGTAATCCCGGCCGCCGGTTGGGGAACGCGGTTTCTGCCGCAAACCAAGGCTATCCCCAAGGAGATGCTACCCTTGGTGGATAAGCCCCTGATCCAACATATCGTTGAGGAGGCTACCGCTTCAGGCATTGAGCAGATTATCATCGTAACCTCCCCAAGTAAGAGCAACATCGAAGAGCATTTCGGCCGTTCATTTGAGCTGGAAAATGTCTTGGGGCAAAGGAAAGAGGAGGCACTATTAGAGGAGGTCCGTCGTGTCGCCGGGCTGGCCAACATATGCTACGTTAGGCAGAATGAGCAGCTTGGCCTGGGGCATGCCATCCTCGCTGCCAGCGAGGCTGTGGGCCATGAGCCTTTCGCCGTCTTTTTGCCTGATGACATCTTCGATGCTCCGGTGCCCGTAATGAAGCAGATGCTTGAGGTGTACCGCCATTATGGAGGGAGTGTGATCGCCCTGTATCGAGTGGGGGACGAGGGCACTAGAAGGTATGGCATCGTTAAACCGAAGCGGGTGGGGGAGAGAGTATATCAGGTGTTGGATATGGAGGAAAAGCCTGGACCTGAGCATGCACCCTCGGACCTTGCGATATTGGGCCGCTATATCCTCACCCCTGAAATCTTCGAGGCGCTACGGGTCACTCCACCGGGCAAGGGGGGCGAAATCCAGCTAACCGATGGCCTGGCGTTATTACTTACGCAGCAGGCGGTATATGGCTATGAGTTTGAGGGAACGTATTACGATGCCGGCACGCCACTAAGCCTGTTAAAGGCCTCGGTAGCGCTGGCCCTAAAGCACCCTGAAATGGGCGCCGAATTGAAAGACTATCTGCAGAAGTTGATTTACGACCTTTAAGGTCGAGGAAGCTTGAGAACCTCGATAAATGCCTCTGGGGGGATCTCCACCCGGCCCACCTTCTTCATCCTCTTCTTCCCCGCCGACTGCTTCTCCAGGAGCTTGCGCTTTCTGGTTACATCGCCTCCATAGCACTTGGCGATCACATCCTTGCGCAACGCCTTAATAGTTTCTCTTGCGATGACCCGGTTTCCGATTGCTCCCTGAACAGCGACATCGAAGAGCTGCCTGGGGATAAGGCCCCTGAGCTTCTCCACTAAAGCCCTGGCCTGCCGGGAGGCTTGATCCGCTGGAACGATGAAGGAAAGGACATCGACTGGCTGGTTATTGACCATGATCTCTAGCTTAACCAGCCGAGCTGGTCGGTAAGAGGAGAAGGTATAGTCCATAGAGGCGTAGCCCTGGGTGCGTGACTTAAGCTGGTCATAGAAATCGATGATGACCTCGGCAAGTGGAGTATCGTATTGAAGGAGCACCCGCATATCAGAGCTCGGCTCCGCAGATTGAGAGGTTTCACGCGCAAAATACTCCATCCCCTTGTACTCGCCCCGGCGCTCCCTCAGGAGCTCCATCACTGTGCCAACATATCTACTGGGGGTGATGATGCTTATCGCCATCCAGGGCTCTCTGATCTCCGCTATCTCGCCCATCGGTGGCAGCACGGTGGGATTATCCACAGTGAGCTCCTTGCCATCGTTTCTAGTGAGCTGGTAGGCGACGCTGGGGGCGGTAGCCAGTATGTCGAGCCCGTATTCCCTATGGAGCCGCTCTATAACGATGTCCATATGAAGTGTGCCCAAAAAGCCACAGCGGAACCCATATCCCAGGGCGGCGCTGGTTTCCGGTTCGAAGCTTAGGGAGGCATCATTAAGTCTGAGCTTTTCCAGGGCGTCACGAAGCAGAAAGTAATGCTCCGCTTGCAACGGATAGAGGCCAGCGAAGACCATAGGCTTGGCCGGGCGATAGCCGGCAAGGGGCTCCAGTGCCGAATTCTGTTCTGAGGTGATAGTATCTCCCACCCGGCACTCGGCAACGCTCTTGAGTCCGGTAGCGATATATCCTACTTCGCCGGCGCCCAGAATTTCCACAGGGGTTAGCCAGGGCTTGAAAACGCCGACCTCCAATGATTCAAAGGGTATCCCCGAGGACATCAGCTTGAGGTGCCCACCTTTGCTAACCGCCCCTTCGACTACTCGAAGATAGGCGATCACCCCCTTATAGGGGTCATAGTTAGAGTCGAAGATGAGTGCCCGTAGTGGCCCATGAGCCTCGCCTTTAGGGGCGGGAATCCTCTGGACAATGGCCTCCAGGATATCGTTAGTACCGATCCCCTCCTTGGCCGAGGCCAAAATAACCTCGCTAGGCCGAAAGCCGATGACACTCTCAAGCTCCTTAGCTACCTTCTCCGGCTCTGCATTGGGTAAATCTATCTTATTGACCACGGGGATGAGCACCAGGCTATGCTCCAAGGCAATATAGACATTGGCCAGCGTTTGCGCCTGAATCCCCTGGGTAGCATCGACCACCAATATCGCTCCCTCGCAGGCGGCCAGGCTTCGGGAAACCTCATAGGCGAAATCGACATGCCCCGGAGTGTCGATGAGGTTTAACTGATACTCCTCGCCGTCAAAGGCGCGATAGCGCATCCTAACTGCCTGGGCCTTTATGGTGATCCCCCGCTCCCGCTCAAGCTCCATCTGATCGAGGAACTGCTCCCGCATCTCCCGCTGGCTGATAGTGCCTGTGATCTCGAGGAAACGGTCGGCGAGCGTGGACTTGCCGTGGTCGATGTGGGCGATGATGCAGAAGTTCCTTATGTGGCGTTGCTCCATAGCGAAACAATACTAGCATAGGGCGTAGATCTTCTCAAGCAGGCCAAAGAAGAGAGCCTTCCAACATTGCTGGAAGGCTCTCTTTGATTGCGATCTGACTACGGTATTTTACTAGGCGCGGCGGGCAGCCATTAAGCCCATCAAACCGCTGATAAGCATTAATGTCCCCCCGATTGCACCCATGAGCATCGTATTCACCGCTAATGCGGCGGGCTGTATCGCCCCAGCCAATGCCGTCACGGCCCCGACGGTATTATTCCCCATCGCGGCAATGACAGCGGAATACACTGCTGTTTCAGCCTCATGCGCCGTTGCAGGAACAATTGTCCCATCGAAGTATTGTACCATCAGCGTATTGGCTATCAACCATGCAAATACGAGTAGCACCAACAAGGCCATCCCGTACCTAGCCGATTTGGATGCATTGCGCCATAGGTCCCAAGTTAACGCCGTCACCAACACAAGGAGGGCTGGAATATTATACTCCCAGAAGTAGGGCTTAAAGCTGGTTAATAGCACCATAAGAGCCCCTATCTGGGCAAAAACCCAGAACCGACCGCCCAGGAAGGCGAATTCAAGCTTCCGTTGTAACGCCTCCATCATTTCAGCCATGTTCAATCCTCCTTAATAGATTCTCAAAAAGCCATGCGTGTCTCTGAAAAACCCGAGACCAGGTCACTGACCTGAATCTCTTGTCCCATAAAACCTCCATACTCTGGGGAAGAGGAGACTCGAACTCCTACGCCCTAAGGCACATGATCCTAAGTCATGCTCGTCTACCGGTTCCGACACTTCCCCCTCTGGTGAGCTATATAAGAACTCGATCTTGTGGCTCACTCTTAAACGTGCAAGCCTGTTCTCGAAAATTGCAACGTTATACCACACAATTGGACGTTTGTCAAGTGAGCGAGCAAGATGCAAGCTAAATCGAGGCTAGGGTATGCAGTGATGAGGCTGCCCAAGCACAATAAAGGAGCCTAGAATACTAACGATGGAACAAATGAGCCGCACAGGACTCGAACCTGTAACCTACTGATTAAGAGTCAGTTGCTCTACCATTGAGCTAGCGGCCCAAATACGGGTTTGAACATATCATATCTTAATCCCCAAGTCAAGACTGGGAGGAAAGAACCCCGCCAACAGCCCAGTTATCCCTTGCCACATCCTCGAAAATGACTGTGGTTGACTCTGGGGTGGTGTGAGCGATAGTGACTACCGCCTCGGTAATCACTCTGGCAAGCTCTGCCTTCTGAGCTTTGGTCCTCCCAGGCCACATCTCCACTCTAATAATGGGCATATCGATTACCTCCTCTTGCTAACAAGTTCCTCCTATAGTATATTAGTTTTAGGTACTTTTTGCTCTCTCACTGGAGGTTAAATATGGGTCCGAGCCCCTGGTATCGATTCAGGCTCAGGATCAGGAAAGCACTGGGTAGGAATATTTTCCTCTGCGATAGCTGTAAATGGGACTGGCGGGGAGCCTGCCACAATCCAGAGCGACCCAGTGCTACATGGTGCCGTGATTATGAAAAGAGAGGCAAGTAGTCACAAACCGTAATTAAGGCGCATCACCAGGAAATTGGGTAACCCCCGCATCACCATTCTCTCTTGAGTAGCCTCGATGTCATAGGCAACGCGATAGTGATAGATGGTCTTATCCCTATCATCGTAGATGGCATAGGCAGCGCGCGGGTCGCCATCGCGAGGCTGACCAACGCCGCCGGGATTGATGATTAATCGATTCTCCCTAAGCTTTAGCTCAGTAGCAAGCTCATCAAGCAGGCAGGTTTCGCCGATATGCTCGAAGACCATGGGTACATGGGAGTGTCCGATGAGGCAAAACCTGGTCTCAAAATAGCCAAAGTTTGCCCTGGCGCTTTGTGTGGAGAGAACATATTCCCAGATCGGCTCGCGAGGGCTTCCATGGACAATGGTGAAATCATCGCGACTTAGAGTTAAGGGTAGGTTCTCTAGGTACCTTACATCTTCCGGGGTCAACTGTGTCGCTGTCCAGCGACACGCCTGGGCCGCATCCGGATTGAAATCCGAAATATCCACCCTGCCGATTGCTGCCCAGTCATGATTTCCGGCAACACACAGGTGAGGGAGTTGGCGTAGCAGCGCAATGCATTCACCGGGATCAGGCCCATACCCTACGATATCGCCCAGGCACCATAGCTCCTCAGCCCCTCCCCGCTCTTCGACATCCCTGAGCACCGCCTGAAAGGCGGCTAGGTTGCCATGGATATCTGCTAGGATAGCATACCGCATTTTTCGCTTTTTCGCCCTTTCTCAAACGCTTTCTATAAAGATGCACCGCTACTCGATTTGAGGCGGGTTAAGATGAAGATCTTTATAGCACGAACATTCGCCGGTCAGAAATAGAGCATACGCAACATCTACATTACTGCAGCCACTCGGCTGCCTAAAATATAACAGCTTTTCCCCGATTTGGCTAGATAAGTTGGTGGAAAGCAGGTATAATCATGCTATGAAGGTCTCAGAACTGGGGGAATTTGGGCTTATCGAGCTCCTGGCCAAAATTGTGGGCCCAGCCAGGGGCGATGTCCTGGTAGGCATTGGTGACGATGCTGCATGTTGGCGCACCGATGCCTCGACCCAGCTAGCAACCAGCGATGCACTGATCCAGGACGTACACTTCACTCTGAGCACAACTACATGGCGAGAGCTGGGATGGAAGGCGCTTGCCGTGAACCTCAGCGATATCGCTGCTATGGGGGGATTGCCCCAATATACTCTGGTGGCCCTGGGCTTGCCAGGAGATACCGGGGTGGAACAGGTTGCCGAGCTCTACGGAGGGATGGCAGAGCTGGCACGCCTTTTCGATGTCGCCATCGTAGGCGGGGATGTGGTTGCCTCACCTCTGCTTGTGCTTAGCCTGGCGGTGGTGGGAGTTGCCCAAAACACCCTCATCCGCTCGGCGGCGGTTCCTGGAGACCGGATTGCAGTGACCGGATACCTGGGGGCATCCGCGGCGGGACTGGTCATGTTTAAACAGGGACTTGAGTTTGACAAGGAGACTGCCGCTGCGCTCAGGGAAGCTCACCTCAAGCCATATCCCCGCGTCATCGAAGGGCAGACCCTGGTACGCCATGGGGTCAGGGCGGCCATCGACCTCAGCGATGGACTGGTTATCGACCTATCGAGGTTATGTAAAATGAGCGGGGTCGGGGCTCGCCTCTTTTCCGAACGAATACCTGTTCACCCGTTGGTGCGCCGCTCGTTTAGAGATGATTCTATCAAGCTGGCCCTATCGGGAGGCGAGGACTATGAGCTTCTGTTCACCGCTAAGGGCGAAGTTATCGATCAGGTTAAGGAGCTTATGCCCTGCCCGGTTACCGTGATCGGCGATATAGTCGAGGAGGAGCCAAGGGGTGTGGGGGAGGGGATAACGAAACTTTTCGATGAGCACGGGAACGAGGTAAAGCTTGAAAAAGGGGGCTGGGAGCACTTCACCCCAACGAGCGACGATGAACATTCTTAGCCATAGCCCGGAGGAGACCCAGAGCCTTGGTAGACAACTGGGCAGGTTGGCCCAGGCGGGCGATCTACTACTTCTGGTGGGTAGCCTGGGAGCCGGTAAGACATGCCTCACCCAGGGCATCGCTTGGGGGCTGGGTGTCGAAGGCTATGCCACTAGTCCCTCGTTCGTGGTGATCAACCAGTATTGGGGTCGACTCCCCTTGTACCATATCGACCTCTATCGCTTGGACAGTATGGATGAGATCGTCGAGCTGGGGCTTGAGGATTATCTCTACAGTACAGGGGTTTGCGTGGTGGAATGGGCCGAGAAGGCCCTTGCTGTGCTTCCCACGGAGCACCTGCTTATAGCGATGAGCTTCCTCTCAGACACCAGCCGTAATCTCGTTCTAAAGCCCAATGGCCAGCGTTACCTAGAGATGCTTTCTCAGATTAATACCACACAAAGAACGAAAGGAGAATCTGGTGTTCGAGGTTTCGGTTCGAGAACACTTTGATGCAGCGCATTACCTCAGGGGTTATATGGGGAAGTGCGAAAACATACATGGGCACCGCTATCAGGTGATGATCACGGTGCGGGTGCAAGATGTGGACGAAATCGGGCTTGCCTACGATTTTACTGTGTTGAAAAGGCATCTCAGGGAGATACTGGGGCGCTTTGACCATGGCTGCCTTAATGACGTTCCGCCTTTTGACCGGATCAATCCCTCCTCTGAGAACATTGCCACCACAATATTCGAGGAGCTTTTCAATAGGGGGCTTCCAATCTCCAGCATCCAGGTCTACGAATCCCCAGATTCTTGTGTCACCTATATACCTGATGAATCAGGTTAGGCCTTGGGTTCTGACGCGCTTTCCTCGGCGACCTGGGGCGGGGCCTCGATCTCGGTTACTGCCATGGTCCAGCCGATCCAAAATGCCAATGCCAGCACCCCAAATAAGCCAATGATTACTGGGACAGCTAGAGCCCAGTAGCTCTGGAGGGCTACCCCCCAGATGAAGGCGATCCCTACTAGAGCAGTGGCCAAACAGATTAACCCACCAACTATCCGAGACCTCTGCATGCTACCTCCTATGTTCTAAGTGCGAAGCTCAGGTGGGAGTAAATTGGGAATGGTCTCTTCTATAGGATAAATTACGGAGCAGCTTCCGCAATATAAAGAACCTTTAACGATCTCCCTTTCATCCTCTTCCTCAACGGTAAGTTCGAGGGGGCCCTTACAAAGCGGACACGCGATGATTTCCATGAGATCCCTTTTCATCATTCCTCCTCGTTTTCGGTAGAATTGTACTTCAATAGCTCGTTGTCGTCAACAGTGCGCTATTTTGCTTGACATCGCTCTCATTTTGCGAATAGAATACTGAAGCGAATAACAGGAGGCTTGCCTATGATAAGGACGAGGATTTGCGATCTATTGGGTATTGAATACCCGATAATCCAGGGGGGTATGACATGGATTGCCAATGCCGAGCTTGCCGCCGCTGTTTCTGAGGCCGGAGGTCTGGGACTAATCAGCCCTAACGCTGCAATGAGACTCAACGACGATGTGGTTCAGAACCTGAGGAGCCAGATCAGAAAGGCGAAGAGCCTCACCGATAAGCCCTTTGGGGTGAACTTTCCAGTGCAAATCCCAGAGATGAAAGAGCTGATAGATGTGGTATTTGAGGAAGGAGTGAAGGTAGTAACCACCTCGGCTGGAAACCCCGGCCTCCATACATCTCACCTCAAGGAAGGCGGGGTAAAAGTCCTTCATGTGGTGGCCTCGGTAAGGCACGCCGTGGGCGCTCAGAGGCATGGAGTAGATGCTGTGATTGCAGAAGGATATGAGGCTGGCGGCCACAATGGCTTCGATGAGCTTCCTACATTAGTGTTGATTCCGCAGGTGGTTTCTTCGGTGAGCATTCCTGTAGTCGCCGCCGGGGGCATCGCCGATGCTCGGGGCTTTGTAGCTGCCCTGGCTTTGGGGGCGGAGGGGGTGCAGATGGGGACTGCCTTCGTCGCCACGCATGAGTGTGTGGCCCACCAGAGCTTCAAGGAAATGATCGTAAATGCCACCGACACGGGGACAATGATCACTGGGAGAAAGCTCGGTCCCACAAGGGGGCTTAAGAACGAGTTCACAGCGAAGGTCCTCGAGATGGACCAAAGCGGCGCATCGGCTGAGGAGCTTCAAGCCTTCATCGGCATGGCCAGGTCACGGATGGGCCAAGTAGAAGGTAAGGTACAAGAAGGCGAAGTATATTGCGGTGCCATAGCCGGCATGATCAACGAGATCGTAGGCGCCGGCGATGTGGTGCGACGCATAGTCGAGGGCTACAATAGGATAGTGGCCAGCCTGAAGTAAATCGCTAGCATATAAGGAGGAATAGGTGAAGAAGACGAGAGTCTGCGAGCTTTTAGGTATTGAGTATCCCATTATTCAAGGGGGGATGAGCCTGATCGCCAATGCAGAGCTTGCCGCCGCCGTCTCCAATGCTGGCGGGCTAGGTATAGTCAGCCCAAATGCCGGTGAGTTGGACTGGGGAAAGGTCGCCGACAACCTCAGGAGCCAGATTAGAAAGGCGAAAAGCCTTACCGATAAGCCCTTTGGGGTCAACTTCTCCATACAGCTGGTCGGGGAGGATCGCAGCCTGATCGATATCGCCATCGAGGAGGGGGTTCGGGTGGTCACTATCGGGGCTGGAAGCCCGGCGCTTCACACCGGCTACCTGAAGGAGCGTGGGGTCAGGGTTCTCCACGTGGTGGCCTCGGTCAGGCATGCCAAGGGCGCTGAGAAAAACGGTGTAGACGCTGTCATTGCTGAAGGATACGAGTCGGGCGGGCTCAATAGCCCGGATGAGCTCACCACCTTTGTCCTCATCCCTCAGGTAGTGGATGCAGTGAGCATCCCGGTGATTGCCGCCGGGGGCATTGCCGATGCTCGCAGCCTAGTGGCTGTTCTCGCCTTAGGTGCTGAGGGGGTGCAGATGGGGACCCGCTTCATTGCCACCCGCGAGTGCATCGCCAACGAGAGCTACAAAGAGGCCATCGTTGCCGCTACGGACACCAGCACTGTAATCATGGGACGCAGGCTGATCCCTACAAGGTCTTTAAAAAATGAGCTCACCAACGAGGTTCTGGAGAAGGAGAGCGCTGGCGCTCCCCCTCAGGACCTGATGTCCATCCTGTCCCCCGGGCTTACCGCACAGGCGGCACTGCAGGGCGATATGGTCCATGGTCAGGCATTGGCCGGCGCTGTTGCCGGCATGATTACTGAGATCGTGGGCGCCGGCGATGTGGTAAGAAGCATGGTTGAGGGCTACGACAGGATAGTGGCTGGATTGTAGGCTCTTGGACAGTTTCTTATAATTACTTTTCCGCCTCGCTTTCCCCGATAAGCTTCTCTCCGTACTCCAGAAGCACCTTGATGCGCTCCTGGGATATGCTTTTTGAGTTCAGGTAGACCTCAAGGGCCTCCAGGGGGGTTGTCCCCTCAGCAGAAAATCCTGGCATCCGGGGACGGCGCTCTCGGGCAACATCCCTGGCGATGGCGGCGATGAAGTGAGCATCCTTCAGCGCTTTGCGAATATCTCCCTCGTGTAATAACCCTTCAAGCCGCTCTGGGATAGCCACCTGGACCCGCACAACAGCGTCTTTTATCGTATGCCTGGCGATTGCCTTGAGCACCGCTTGGGTAGGGTCTGGCTCCTGGGCGCCGACATTTACCTTAATGGTGAGGAAGCGGCGTGCCTTCACCGGGTGGAACTGGAAGGATGACTGTCTCTCTGGCCCTATCTCCATAACATAAAACCCCTTCTCGTCCTCCTCCTCGCCGAAGTCGATGCGCTCCAGACTTCCAGCGTAGACCACGGCGGGATTTTCCGAGAGCACTTGCTTCTTGTGGACATGTCCCAGGGCCACGTAATCGAAAATGGGGTTGGCTACATTGCTCTTGAGGAGCACATAATCGTGCCCCATGATCATACCCCTCTCCGAACCCGATGTCGCGGTGGAAACTGAGACGTGGGCAGCCAGGATCGCGGGCAGGCTCTGGTCTAGGGCCTCGACCTCTGCCATGAGGCGCTCGGTTATTATCCTCTCCAGCCGCTCATTCACCTCATCGAAGGTGAGGCTCTTTGTCTCCTCCCGGCTGAGCAGCGCGCTCCTTCTGGCCCAGGGCAAGGCCACCACCTGAAGAGGCCCATCTTTTATTTCTACACGGTAGGTCCCAGGAGTATTGGCCACAATAACATTTTCGATCTCCAGCGTACGAAAAATCTCCATTGTAGTGGCGCGGCCGATAGCATTGGGCAGGTCGTGGTTGCCGGTGAGGAGAAAGACGGGGATGCCGCTTGAGGCCAGCTTCCAGATGCGCCGGGCGAACTCCCGCTGATGGGTCTGGGATGGCTCGCGGCTCTTGTAGGCATCGCCGCAGAAGAGAACGAGGTCTATCTTTTCGTTCTCCCCGGCCTCACCTCCCCCCAGGGCGTATGCCACCACCTCATCGAAGGCGGCCAGGAAGTCACCGAGGCGAGATGAAAGCCCGGTCTGGGGGTCGATGCGCCCGTAGGTCTCCACCCCCAGGTGCAGGTCTGCGAAGTGAAGTATTCTCATTTCAGGGACTCAGCCCCCAATCGCTCCAGAATCTGGGCTCGGTTCAGCCCCTGGATGGCGATGACCTTCCTTCGGCTGGTAAGCCCCTTCTCTATTGTTATGCTGGCCTTGCTCACCCCGATGAGCCGGCCTAGAAAGTCTATAAGCTCCCTATTTGCTTTGCCCCTCACCGGTGACTCTGCGATTCTGATGTGCAGGACCCCATCCTCAAACCCCAGCACCTCGTTGCGCTTAGTATTAGGCTGGACTTGGACGACTATGTTTGTCTGACTACGATTCAAAGTCTATTACACCCCCAGGTGCAGGTCAGAAAAATGAAGGATTTTCATCATCCTGGTTCTTCCGCCCTTGCGCAAATTTCGTCCACTGTCGAGTCGAATAGTTTGTCAAGACTGATCTCAATCTTTCTTCTGGCACACGTAATACCATTATTTCTAGCCCACTTGTTCCACGAGTCATGAAGGCGGATATATGGGTGTTTTAACTCGTAGTTATTGAACCTGTCCCCGTAGACTGGGTCTATACGTGTGCCTGCGCTGCTAATAGTGTTATTACAAACGTCGAGCTGCTCAACGATCTCCTGACGTTTCTTTGCAGACAACATCAACTGGTCGGCCACGGAGCCGACTATGCCAAGAGCTTGAGGGCGAATCTCAATGTTGAAACCTTTGCGTCCGCTAAAAAATATGCGGATGTCACCCGCCCTCAACCCCCAATCCACAATCAAGAAATGCACCACTTTGCGCGCCACATCTAAAGCATCGCCCAGGTTTTCTTCATAGCCGTCCTTCCAGTTTGAACTGTCAATGTCCACCAAAAAAGGCCCTAAGAATCTCGCTACTCCTTGGTTGCTGGTAAAGATTTTCAGGGTTCGGTAGACATTGGTGTTGTTGCAAACTGACCGCCATTTTGTGAGGAAATCTAATGGGTATAGCTCGTAAGTGCACGAAAGCTGCATGTTTTCGCTCAGTGAGTGAAACCACGCATTGAGCGGGAGCGGGTCATCAGAGTCAGCTAGGGGGGCATGATGCCCCATGCCTGTAAATAGCTCGTCTTCGATTTCATTCTCCGAGAGCCACCAGAAGTCAGATAGTTCAAGCAGGTTGATTTGGCTCAAGAATTCTCCCTCAAAGACTAATGGACACTCTGTACCTACCCGCTCAAACCCCAGCCAGTAGCTGTCGCGGCGGGCAGGATCGCCGATTCCCTAGATTACTGACCTGGCCCTTTCATCAGCCCTCGGATGTAGGCTATTTGCCCCACATGCTGAGCTATCTCCATGAGCAGGTGGCCTATCATGTTGCCGGCCTTGACCTCGCCGAAGATGCGGGACTTGACTATCTCATCGAGTCTGGCAGGGTCCACGCTCTGCAGGTAGTCCACAGTTCTGGCTCGCACTGCCTCGGCATAGCCAAGGAGGTCGCGAAGCTGGACACGAGGGAAGCTGTCCACCTGTTCCGCAGTATAGCCAAAGCCGGTAACCGCGGGGTGCTCTGGCAGGTTTAGCTTCTCATGCCACTTATCAGCCTCCCACACCTGGGGCACGCGTTGGAATAAATACTGGAAGAACCAGTCCTCAACACGCGCCAGATGCCACAGATTGTAGGCGATGTGGTTGGTCCCGGGCTGCGGCTGCCACAAGACCTCCTCGTCACTCAGGCCATCCAATGCCGCCATCAGGGCTGCCTGCACATCTTCCAGCCCCCGCAGAGCAAAATCCTTAACCTCCATTTTCATCCTCCTGTTTCTGGAATCTCACTTTTGGCTACCCTGTTAAGGCTTAAATCTATTCTAAATCACCGGTATCTTCGAGTGAATCCGTACTTTCTGTGATTGGGACTCTATTGAACACCCTACCAAAAACCTGCGCGAACCACTTTCTATTAATGGAAATGAAAATACCTGTTATGTCACAGACCACGTCAGCTAGCTGGTCGGCTACGTGAATGAATGTCGTGGGCCACATTCCGGGGCGTATCAGGTTCCAGATCTCCTCCTGTACGGCGTTTGCCCCGCAAATGACAAATGCAAGGGTTGACGGTGTGATAAACCTTCTAGCCTTTGCCGGAAACCTATTTCTAAACTTGTCTATGAAAGGGTGAACCGTATCTATTCTCACTATGAGTTCTCTCGCGAAGAAACCAAACATGGTGTGGGTAATGATAGTGAAGCCGGAAGTGTTATATTTCACCTCGCCCAATACTACGGTACCGGTAAAATGCAGGCATATTACCCCAGCAAACCCAACCATAAAGAGCCTATTCTCCCGGAACAGATACCCTGTTATCGAAGCAAGCCATGCCAAAGGGGCACCTGGTCGCCTCTGTGTCACCCAATAGAGTATCGCTGAGACTGCTAAGTAAAAGAGGAAGCCTAAGAATAGTAGCATCTCAGCTAATTATCTTTCCCGTCTAACATTCGAGAATTCTCTCTCTCCTCTCCCTCAAATCCCAGCCAGTATTTGCCCCCTGCGGGCAGCACCTCGAAGGGCTCGCCCCCGAGCTTTTTCTCCAGGGCGGTGGTGAGTTCCGCCATTGGCACCCTGATCTGCTTCATGCTGTCGCGCTCGCGGATGGTAACCTGATTGTCATCAAGCGACTGGAAGTCGATGGTGACACAATATGGGGTGCCGATCTCATCCTGCCGGCGGTAGCGCCGGCCGATGCTCTGGGCATCATCGTACTGCGTTACGAAGCATTTGCGCACCTCGGCGTAGACATCCCTGGCCATGGGAAGCAGCGTCTCATTGCGGCTCAAAGGGAGGATGGCGACCTTTACCGGGGCCAGGTCCGGGTGGAGACGCAATAGAACCCGTACCTCGTCCTTGTCCGGCTCCTCATCGTAGGCATCGACGAGGAAGGCGAGGGCTGAGCGGTCCACCCCTGCCGATGGCTCGATGACATAGGGGATGAAGCGCTCACCGCTGTCGGGGTCGAAGTAGTTGAGGTCCTTGCCGCTGAATTGGGCATGCTGCGCCAGGTCAAAATCGCCGCGATGGGCAATGCCCTCAAGCTCACCCCAGCCCATGGGGAACAGGTACTCGATGTCATAGCAGGCACGGGCGTAGTGGGCCAGCTTATCATCGGTGTGCTGGTAGAGGCGGAGGTTTTCGCGCCTAATGCCTAGCTTGATATACCAGTTGAAGCGCTCATCAAGCCAATGCTTGAACCACTCCTCATCGGTGCCCGGCTTGACGAAGAACTCGATCTCCATCATCTCGAACTCGCGGGTTCTAAAGATGAAGTTTCCGGTAGTGATCTCGTTTCTGAACGCCTTGCCGATCTGGGCGATGCCAAAGGGAAGCTTTTTGCGCGCCGTGCCCATCACATTGGCGAAATTTACAAAAATTCCCTGGGCCGTCTCCGGGCGCAGATAAACCGTCGCTGCCTCATCCTCCACCGGCCCAAAGAAGGTCTTGAACATGAGGTTGAACATGCGGGGCTCCGTGACCTCGCCGCCGCAATCGGGGCACTTTCCATCCTTAATATCATCGGCACGCCAGCGCTGGCGGCAGACCTTGCAATCGACCATCGGGTCGGCGAAGCCATCCACATGACCGCTGGCAACCCATGTCTTGGGGTGCATCAGGATGCTTGAATCCAAACCCACAATATCATCCCTCTCCTGAACCATGGAGCGCCACCATGCCTCCTTGATGTTGCGCTTCAGCTCGACCCCCAGCGGCCCGTAGTCCCAGCAAGCGGAGAGGCCGCCGTAGATCTCGCTCGATTGAAAGATGAAGCCCCGCCGCTTACAGAGGGAGACCAGCTTATCCATGTCAACTATGGCTGACATCTGTTACCACCTCTATATTTATCAAAACTTACCAGTTTTACCTCCAAATGTCAAAGGCTTGACAGAAGGGCGATAATAGCGAAAAATAGCACTATGATTCTAACCGGTCTGGAGCTGGGTCCCTTCGGCTCCAACTGCTTTGTCGTAGGCTCGGAGAAGACCAAAGAGGGCATGATCATTGACCCCTGCGCCGAGTCTGACACCATAATGGATAGTGTGCGCCAGCTTGGGCTCACCATAAAGCTCATTGTCGCTACTCACGCTCATCCCGATCACATAATGGCGCTTGGTGAAGTTAAAGAGGCTACCGGAGCTCCATTTGCTATGCACGAGGCTGAGTCCACCGGAGGGATAACACAGGGAATGGCCCGAATTCTGGGACTGTTTATGACCGGCTCATTTGGGCCACCCCCAAAGCCGGATATGTTACTAAAGGATGGCGACCTCATCGAGATCGGCGATCTCAGTTTCACCGTTCTCCATACCCCGGGACACAGCCCTGGAGGCATCTCCCTCTACGGACATGGTGTGGTCTTCTCCGGGGACACGTTGTTCAATTTCGGCATCGGTAGGACGGACTTCCCCGGGTGCAGCTATCAAAAACTAATGGACAGCATCCACAGCAAACTCATGACCCTGCCCGACGAGACGGTAGTTCTCCCCGGACATGGCCCCCAGACCACCATCGCCGCCGAGCGCAAATGGAACCCCTTCCTGCGCGATTAGCCAATGGCATGGTTGGAAACTATCAAAACGGCGAATAGTATGGCGATGGTGTTCATCACCTTGATCAAGGGATTGATGGCAGGCCCTGCCGTATCCTTAAAGGGGTCGCCCACAGTATCGCCTACCACCGCTGCAGCATGTGCCGGCGAGCGCTTGCCGCCGAAATTCCCATCCTCGATATATTTCTTGGCATTGTCCCATGTAGCACCACCGGTGGCCATCATAAGCGCCAGGAAAAGCCCGGTTATGATACACCCCATCAATAGTCCGCCCAGCGCTTTGGGTCCGAGGATGAATCCGACAAGTAACGGCGCTGCCACAGCGAGTAAAGCGGGGAATATCATACCCCTCAAAGCGGCCCTGGTTACTATATCGACGCAGGTGGCGTACTCGGGCCTCGCCTCCCCTTCCATTATCCCCTTTATCTCCCGGAACTGCCTTCTTACCTCTTCAACCACGAAATATCCGGCATTTCCTACCGCCCTCATGCACCGGGAGCTGAATACGAAGGGTATTAACGCACCAATGAGCAGCCCGACTATGACCAGAGGGTCGCCAAGGGTGAATTCGGTAATGGCTAAGCCTGCCTCCTGAGTATAAGCTATTAGCAAAGTCAGAGCGGCAAGCGCCGCTGAGCCGATGGCGAATGCCTTGGTCACCGCCTTGGTGGTATTGCCGGCTGCATCAAGCTCGTCAGTTATTCTTCTCACCTCAGGATCGAGGTTAGCCATCTCGGCGATGCCGCCGGCATTGTCGGTGACCGGCCCATAGGAATCGAGGGCGATGATTATCGCGGTAAGCGAAATCATGCCCATGACCGCTATGGCAATGCCATATAATCCGTTATAGAGAGCGCCCAGATTGCTCATATCGGTGAAGAAAGGGGCACCGCCAGCCAGGGCGAAAGAGCCAAGTATCCCGGCGCAGATAACAAGTGCTGGTATGCCGGGGCTGGTAAGGCCCACTGCGAGGCCGCTAATCACATTTATGGCTGGCCCGCTTTGGGAGGCGCTGGCAACATTTTTGACGGCGCCAAAGCCTTTTGATGTGTAGAATTCGGTAATGATGAACAGCAATGCAGCGATAACAAGCCCGATTACCGCGCAACCGAATAGTCCTAGGTCTCCCATTAAATATTGGCTAATGAAGAAGAAGAAGATCGCCGCTAATACCGCAGTGGCGATTACCCCACTGTAAAGCCCTCTCATTATACTCTGGCCCTCTTTTATCCTGACAAAGAAGGAGCCTATAAGCGATGCTATGATCGCGGCCGCGCCCAGAATCAATGGAAATACGATGAATTTTTCATCTCCACTGAAGAAGAACCAACCCAGTAACATAGCCCCGATAGCGGTAACGGCGTAGGTCTCAAACAGATCGGCCCCCATGCCGGCACAGTCCCCAACGTTATCGCCGACCAGGTCGGCGATAACCGCGGGATTTCTTGGGTCGTCCTCAGGTATCCCGGCCTCCACCTTGCCCACCAAATCGGCGCCGACATCGGCTGCTTTGGTATATATGCCACCACCTATTCGGGCGAATAGGCTGATGAGGCAAGCGCCGAAGCCAAAACCGACGATCAGCACCGGGTCTCCAAACCAGAGGTAAAATATGCTTAATCCAAGCAATGCCAGCCCGGCGACACACATCCCGGTTACCGCCCCAGATCTGAAGGCCAGGGATAGTGCCTTGGGCAACCCCTCCCTCGCCTTGTGCGCCACCCTGGTATTTGCTCGGGTTGTGACGCTCATCCCAATAAAACCGGCAAGCCCTGAGAACAGGGCGCCAACGATAAAGCTAACCCCAGCCTGCCACTTTATCGTGTAAGACTCGCCTCCGATGAAGCCCAAGGCAAAGGTTAGGACCAGGGCTATGATTATGGCGAAGATGGCTATTGTCATGTATTCTCGGCGCAAGAATGCCATCGCCCCTTCTTGGATGGCTCCCGAGATCTCCTGCATCTTCGCCGTTCCCTTGTCCTCTTTGAGGACGGACCTCACCAGGTAGACAGCAAACAATATGGCAACAATGCCTGCTGCCAATGAGATGTAGACCAGCCAACTCATCTTGGCCCTCCTTTTCTAGTCTCCAATGAGTTTGCTCAACCTCACCTCCAGATCCCTCTGCTTCAAGAACAGGGTCATGTCGCCTCTTGTCCTCTCCAGAATGCCACGCACTGCATCGGTTGTTCTCCGCAGCCCCCCTGTCATCGCATCGGGGAAATCCATGGTCACCAGCACACCATAGATGTCATCCATAGCCTCGAGCAGCTCTTCGCATCGTGTTATCTCCCCCCTCCTGGTGATATCGAGGAGGTGACGGCGAAGCTCGCCCACGGCCTCCCCCAATCCGTTGAGGTAGGTAGCATAGCCGATGCCCAGCTCCTCGGGGGTCGGCAGGGAATCATCCGCAATAAGGCCAAGTGTGACACAGGCCTCAACATACTCCTTCTGGGCGTTGTAGACAAAGCCCGTGTGGAGCAGATCCTGGTGCTCCGTCAGCGTTTCGTCCAGCTCTTTTAGGAGATCGCGAGCGGCGGACAATCGCTTCCTCGCCTCTTCGTATTCGCCGCGGTGGACGGAGCGGATGGCATCGGTGGAATGACGCAGCGTCTCCCGCGAGGACTTAAGCGCCTTCTCACGCAAAGCGTCCTTGGATGATAAGGTGGTGCGTGCCTGCTCTGCGATTAGGTCTAGCCTCGCTGTTAGCTTTCCCATTTACTTAACCTCCATAATCTCAGACAGCCTTCGCGCTGCTGCCTCCACATCCTCTGCGCCCGAAACGGCACTGATCACGGCAAGAGAGTCGGCCCCAGCCTTGATTGCATCGGTGGCATTACTCTCATCAATGCCTCCGATGGCGACGATGGGGATCGATATCGCCTCCCTGATCTGGCGCAGCGTCTCCAGCCCCACTACTATAGCACCGGCCTTCGATGTGGTGGGATAGATTGAGCCCACAGCAACATAATCGGCGCCATCGGCCTCGGCCTTAAGCGCCTGTTCGAGGGTGATGGTGGAGCACCCCACAATCCTGTCGATAGGGAGTAGCGGGCGCGCTGCCGAGATAGGGAGGTCGCTTGGCCCCAGGTGTAGTCCATCGGCACCTGAGGCGATAGCGATATCGAAGTAATCATTTACTATGAAGAGCACCCCAAATTGAGTGCAGACCTCCCGCAGCTCTCTTGCCCGGGCCAGTATCTCCTCTTTGCCTCGCTGCTTATCCCTGAGTTGGATTGCCTTGGCCCCGCCGCGAATCGCCTGACGGGCGACCTCCAATTCATCTCGGCCCCGCAGTGCCTCTGGGTCGATGATTACGTAGAGTCCAGAAACCCTCTTGTCCTGGCGCAGGAGCTTGGCGATAATGCCTTTTTCTATCTGATACAGGTCAAACCTGGCCTTTTTAAACCTCGATGAGTCTAGCATAACCTCGGGAAGCTTGGCAAACTCCTCCACCACCCTAAGCGATTCCTCTACCCGCTTCGAGTTGGCGACTACTATGTCGACAAGGGCCTGTCGGCGGGTCTCCTCCTCAGCGAAGGCGGCTACATCCCCTGCTGAATCACGAGCCTGAAGGAGCGCTTCTTGTAGCCTTGAGTCCTCTGCCGCCAGCCCATGGCGCACTGATTTGAGCTCAGCAGTTATGCGGGAGTCGTTGAGGATAAAGCGGGCTACATCTTCGAGGAGGCGTAGCCCCTCGCTGATGCGGTTTAGGTTGGCATCGATGAGGCGTAGCATCTATAGGTCCTTCAGAGGCTCCGGCATCTCCCCCTCTCTCGCCGCATCGATCATCTCACGCACCTCGGAGAAGGTGTTCCAGTTTTCCTCGCTGCGCATGTCCATCCCTAACTCCTTAAGCCTGTGTTCCGCCCAGCGGCCAATGTTGCGCGGGTCTTGATAGTATTTTGGGCTCCCCACAGCCTGAGGCGGGCCGGCCTCCTCAAGAGAGCTCTGATAGGCTCTATGATAGGCAAAGCTAGAGATCAACCGGGCGAGGTCCTTGCTGCCGCAGTGAGGGCACTCAGGTGAGAGCGAGCCGGCGATGCTCTTTATAAAAAGGCTTACCTTTTTATGACAGCTATTGCAGAGAAACTCATAGATGGGCATAATCGCTCACCTCAGTCTAAATCCTCATCAGGCATCCCGCCGATGGGCATCTCTGGCATCTCGCCGTGCTCCATCCTTTCCAGTATCTCATCATATTCCGGGGTGCTCGTCTGATCATCCATGCCCATACTCATCCTTCGATTCCATTCGGCCAGGGCCCTGGGGTCATTGCGTATCAAACCGTCGGTCAGCTGGTGGTCGGAGAGGATATCATCATATATCTCCTTGTAGGTACCTCGGACGGTAAAGGTGGAAAAGAGGCGGGCTAGGTCCTCGCTGCCGCACCTGGGGCATTTCGCCGATGCTGAGAAGCTTCGTAGATATACACTCACCTTGCGCTGGCAGCTATTACAGCGATATTCGTATATGGGCATGATATTCCCTCGATCGCCCTGTATTTTAACATATCATAGCAAATCGGTAAATGCAGGGCCTCAATCTATAGCGTTCTCGATGAGTTCCAACCGGGAGATTGCGCCCTTTGGCCCAAGCTCTAAGGCGACAACATCGATGCGCCACGAAGGGGGCAGGCCATCATGGCTCTGTATATAGGCTTGGGCTAGGGTAATGAGCCTCTCTTTCTTTCTAGCGATCACCGATTCCTCTGGGGTGCCGAAGGAATGGCTCCTCCTGGTGCGCACCTCAATAAAAACGAGATAGTCATCCTTTTCAGCGACAATATCGATCTCACCTTCCCTTAAACGAAAATTTCGCTCCCGAATCACATACCCAAGCCCTGTTAGGTGCTCTGCGGCTATCCGCTCTCCCAGGGCGCCAAGCTCCTTGCGTTTCATATCGGCTCCAGTATAGTGGCTATGTTCACTTCGGGCAAGTTTATTGTATACTTAAGGAGGCAATCGGGATTCCGCATGAACCAGAGACAACAACGAGAAATGGCCCAGGCATTTGACGCCACGCCTGAGCTATTGCCTTTCATCCCCGAACTCCTGGCCGATCTATGGGCGTTGGGCAGCTGGCTGGATGTAATAGTCGAGTTGCTTCGTCCCCTCTGCCTTCCGGTGGAGACAACGCGGGTGCTGGATCTTGGCTGTGGCAAGGGCGCAGTGGCGCTCACCCTAGCTCGGGAATTCGGTTTTCAAGCCCTGGGGGTCGATTTTTTTGAGCCTTTCATACAAGAAGCCGGAGAGCGTGCGGAGGAAATGGGTGTTGCCAGCCGGTGTCGGTTTATATGCGCCGACATGCGAGACGCGCTTCGTGAAGCCAGTGATTTCGACGTGGTCATATTCGCTTCCGTCGGCGGTGTGCTCGGGAGGTTCGATGAGTGCGTAGCGAAACTGAGGCAGAGCGTCCGTCCTGGCGGCTATGTGGTCAATCGATGATGGATTCCTCGCCGAGCCCAAGAAGATCGAAAGCCCCGGCTATGAGCATTATGCCACTCACGAAGAGACACTGCGGCAGTTAACAGCGCACGGCGACGCTCTGCTGCGTGAAGTAATCATCCCAGTCGAAGATATGAAGGCGCTTAACCGATATTACACAGAGCTCATCCGCAGGAGGGCGGAGAAGCTGGCGGAATTACACCCGGCGGCCGCCGATTCCCTTTTGGGGTATGTGGAGAAGCAGGAGCGCGAGAGCGAAATACTGGAGACGGCAGTGACAGGCGCGGTGTGGCTCCTCCAGCGGGCTTGATTGCATGGTACATAAACAATGAAAGCTGCCAGCGATTGCTACCCTTGTCTGCGCCGCTTGGCTTACCAGGCGGCAGGAATGGCAACCGGCGATGAGGGGGTGAGAGCAGAGGCGATAAGGGAGGGGCTTAAAATCGTCGATGCGCATTTCTCCCACGATGTGACAACCATCTCCATTGCCACAGAGATCCACCGAGTAATAATGGGAATAACTAAAAACCCCGATCCTTATCGAAGCATGAAAGATGAAGAGATAAGCATTTCGAGGGAGCTAATCGGGGAGATAATGCCTGCCTACCATACGGATTTCAAAGGTCTTGTGGCGCTCTCCGTTCTTGGAAATGCCATAGATTTCTTCAGGGATTTGGCCACTATCAGAGAAGACTTGAGACAGCATGTGGAATTTGTGGTTGACGACTCAGGCAAATTTGAAGCAAAGCTTGGAAACGCATCAAAGCTTCTTTTTCTAGCCGACAATGCCGGAGAGGTATTTTTCGATTTGCCCTTGGTGAAATGGTTAGAGAGGTTTGCCCGGGTTATATATGTGGTCAAAGAATCACCTGTGCAAGATGATATCACTGTTGATGATCTGAAAAAGGCCGGGCTGGAGGGAGAGCTGGAGATGGTAATCACCACGGGCACCGCCACGCCCGGAGTGCTGCTCTCTCAAGCCTCGGCCGAGTTCAAGAGGGAGTTTGAAGCGGCCGATTTGATACTGGCCAAAGGCATGGGATATTATGAGACATTGTCGGAACTCCCCGGCGATGGCAGGGTCCTCCATTGCCTCAAGGCAAAATGCAAGCCAGTCGCCGATTCCCTGGGGGTGCCCCTCAATAGCTATGTCGCTATGCTGCGCTGAGATTGCGTTACCGAGTTGAAGCACTTCCTGTGGATGGGGCAGGCGCCAAATCGTCTCAGATTTGACAGGTGTTCCCTGGTGGCATAGCCCTTATGCCTGGCGAATGCATATTCAGGATAAAGCTCATCAAGAGCCACCATGATGCGGTCTCTGGTCACCTTGGCGATGATAGAGGCGCAGGCAATGGAAAGGGAGCGGCTATCTCCCTTAACAATGCTTCTCTGGGGCAGGGCGAGCTCAGGTAAGGCTACGAAGTCTATGAGGAGGAAATCGGGGGGCTGGGTTAGGTTCTCCACAGCGGAGCACATCGCTATCCTTGTCGCTGTAATAATACCCTGAGCATCGATTGCATCAGGGGACACATGGCCTATGCCGACGGCGACGGCAGCCTCCTCGATCAGGGGGAAGAGGAACTCTCGCTTGTGGGGGGTGAGCTGCTTGCTATCGCGAACTAAAGACAGCCATTGGGCCTCCAGATCGAGAGGCAGGATAACAGCAGCAGCCACAACTGGACCCGCCAGGGGGCCACGTCCCACCTCATCGATGCCGGCGATAAAACGGTAGCCCTGCTCCGCGAGCGTCTTCTCTTCAATGAAGGTTGGCCGCACCATCACCTACTTCTTCTCGGCGCTTGCCTTTCCCGTGTGCTCGTTAGCCCTTCAAAGCCTGGCGGGAACTCTACCTCAGCCGTGCCAGCGCTACAACGATCGATGCTGTCCATTAAACCCGGCATCTTATGATACGGGATGGTGACAAAGAGCTCATTGGGCTGGTAGTCTTGGTATTTGCGAGAAGTATAATCCATGAGACTGATGTTGAGTTCACCCGATACCAGAGGATAGGCAATGACCATGTGGCATGTCGAGCCCACAATCTCCGTCTTGGGAGGGAGGCCGTCTGGATAAGTGGCCAGGGTGACCAGGCGGCAAGCTTGCTGCGGATTACACAAAAACACTACCAGATCGGGTGCAATTTCAGCCTTCTCAAGGGGAGAGAAAACCACGAATTCTGCCAGGCCCAGAGGTGGAGGTGAGGTCAAACTCATAGACCTATGCATAGTGGCAATAGAGCAAAACAGTTTTTCTCCTTCCACAAGGAACTTCTTTAACGCTTTATCTGCATCGCCAGAAGGTCTGGGGGTCAGGCCCAGATGCCATGATCCCCCAGGGCAGCCAGAGTTTTCCTTGCTCAAGTTGATGATGGCACCATCTCTGACATTGAGCAGGACCTGGCATACCCGGTGTTTCCCCAGTTCTCCCCCGGACGCTGGAACCATGGAATAGCTAACTGCAATCGGGCTTCCCTCCAACCCCAGCACTTCTCTCAGCCTTTTAGAGTATTCCTGCCAAACCATGTCATCCCCTCCTTACTTAAAATCAAGCAAGGCCATCTTAGCAGCGCAGTAAAACCCTGTCAATTTTAAACACATTTCGTCACCTGCTTTTTCTACTTCACGGCTCCCTATTCATTGCCTGAGCATGATATAATATAATTGAGAGGAGGTATTGGGTGTGGAAGCAGTTCAATTGGCGAGGAAAGCGGTTGAGGCGGCCTCTGAAAAGCAGGCCACCGATGTTGTGATGCTCGATATGAGGAGGGTATGCAACTTTGCTGACTACTTTGTGGTATGTAGTGGTGATACCCGTCGCCAGCTCGAGGCAATCTATGAAGAGATTGACAAGGTGCTGGGGAAGGAAGGAGTAGCGCTACGTCGCCGTGAGGGCGCCACTGACTCAGGCTGGATACTGATGGATTTTGGCGACGTCATCATCCATATCTTTGCCTCGCCAGAGCGAGAATACTACAAGCTGGAAAAGCTGTGGACTAAAGCTACCCCGCTGATCAGGATTCAGTAACCCTCTATTCTAACTCCCTACGATACTTAAAGATATCCTCTTCTGAGAAAAATAGGTCTATTTCCTTCTTGGCGGTTTCAGCCGAATCCGAGCCGTGAATGAGGTTGTGCACGATATCCTGTGCCAGGTCCCCGCGGATCGTTCCCGGCCTGGCGCGGGCTGGGTCGGTCTCGCCTATTGTTTCCCTCACCACCTCCACGGCACCTTCACCCTCAAAGACGGCGGCAATGAGCGGGCTGGAGGTGATGAAGTCAACAAGCCCTTTAAAGAAGGGCTTATCTCTATGGACAGCATAGTGGCGATTGGCCAGCGCCTCATCCATCCAGATCATTTTCATAGCTACTATCCTTGGCCCCCGCCGTTCCAGGCGGGAGATGCTCTCGCCCACCAGTCCCCTCTGCAGGGCATCTGGTTTTAATAAAACTAGCGTCTGCTGCATATCTACATCCTTTTCTGAGCTTCGTTAACAACGTACACTGTCGCTTTGCCTTCGGCTACTGTGGTGCCATCCTCCAGGACAATATTTGCCTTGGCCTCTACCAGCTTCCTCGTTTTCCTCACCATGGTAGAGCTGATCAAAAGCCGCTGCCCTACGAGGACGGGCTGTCTGATCCTGACCTCCATCTTCGCCGTAACACAGTACAGCCCTTGAAAGAAAGGGACATAGCACATTGCCTCATCGAGAAGTATTTCGATGATACCACCGTGGACGAAGCCAGGCCAGCCCTGGTGGAATTCGCCGGGGGTAAATTCCGCCTTAACCGTCTCCCCTTCCCTACGAAAGCGGACCTTCAGCCCGATGGGGTTCTCCTGACCACAGGCCAAGCACATGGTATAACCTTCCACGGACTCTAGTGGCAGACCTTTCCAAGCCTTCATCTTTTCCCTACCTTTGGTGTTGTAATCGCAGGGCGGCGCAGGTAGAGCGGCTGGATGGTGGTGGGGTGGTCATGGTCACCCGACTCAAGTCGCCGCCAACCAAGTTTTGCTAAAAAGCCGGCCCTCCTTACTGCGTCTCTTGTAATTATCGCTTGCTGCCCAAGCTCTCTCTCGATTTGCCGGGCGGTATCTAGCGAAAATCGGCCGCAGAAAATAGTTCTCTGGGCCATCTTGGGGCACAGATCCGCTACTGTGGTGATATGCTCGGCAATTAGCTTTCGCCACTTGCGATCCTGAAGTTGATACAAGGCGGTGGCGATCTCGTCCCGTCCCGCATTCTGCACCGGGCAAATAGGCAGCCCTGTTTCGGCATAGGGGAAGGCTTCTACCTCCAGAGTTCCTATGCCTACTAGAGGAATGTCCAGGGCGAAGGCGAGCCCCTTTGCCGTTGCCACACCAACCCTGAGCCCGTTGAAGCTTCCCGGACCCTTGGCAACGATGATGGCATCGATTTTTGCTCTCCTTGCACTCCCTACCTCCCCTCCAAGCTCTATCTTGGATTGATGGAGCAGATGGAGCAGGTTGGGAATCAGCTCCACCGTATGATTCTGCCCTGAGAGCCAGGTAAGCTCCGCCTGCACCTCCCCAGCGCTGGAGAGGGCAATGCTAGCGATATCTGTTGAGGTATCTATGGCAAGCTCCATTATTTCGTCCTTTATATGACTTTAGCCTTCACACTACCGATCTTTTTTACCCCTTCTTTGCCGTCAACCTTTGCGGCCAAATCCCGGATGCGCTCCCCGCTCACCGGGTGGACTAGCTCCTCGTCGAGTTCAACAAGGGGGATTAGGACAAAGGCACGCTCCTCGAGCCGAGGATGAGGGATGGTTAGCTCCGGGGTCTGCATAATAAGGTCGCCATAGAATAGTATGTCCACATCTATGGGGCGAGGTGCATTGGGGAAGCTGGGCACTCGGCCCAGACTAGCCTCGATCCCCTTTATCAGGGAAAGCAGTTGCAGGGGGCCGATGTCTATCTGAGCGCGGCAAACGACATTGAGAAAGCGAGGTTGCTCCACATAACCGACAGGCTCGGTCTCATAGATGGAGGAAATTTGCTCAATCTGAAGCCTCTGGCCGAGGAGATGGAGCGCCTTTTCCAGATTTGCCTTGCGATCCCCCAAGTTCGAACCGAGGCCAAGATAGACCTTCATCGAGCCTCCCTGACGATGGCATCGGTCATTCTTGAGACACGAACCATGTGGAGGACGTCGTGCACCCGCACAATGTCAGCGCCGTTGGCGATGCCCAGAGCAATGGTGGCTGCTGTACCCTCCAAACGCTGATCGGGGGGCACGTTTAATACCAGCCCGATCATCGATTTTCGCGATGTGCCTAAGAGAATTGGCCTGACTAGGGCCTTGAGCTCGCCCAGGCGACGGATAAGCTCCAGATTTCCCTCCAGAGTCTTGCCAA
>Ga0114930_10000168_pt1 | contig 71624 bp, 75 predicted proteins | sample AnhtaG_FD_87300 | JGI IMG/M metagenome (GOLD analysis project Ga0114930, IMG submission 87300) | Deep subsurface microbial communities from Anholt, Denmark to uncover new lineages of life (NeLLi) - Anholt_01485 metaG | ecosystem: Environmental > Aquatic > Marine > Oceanic > Sediment | place...
AAAAGCAAGGATTCGAAACCTTAAACAGAGTTCTTCATACTGATCCAAGTCATAAGAATATGAATATTCCTCAACAACCTTACACTTAACATGTCCCTCTTCCTGTAAAGATTCTAAATACTCATCCAATTCACCCTGACTAATTCCGAAGAATGGTATGACATCTTGTTCACTACAATCACCTGCTCTCATCTTAATGAATCGTAGAATTTCTTTTTTAATTTGCTCATTCAATTTTAATTTTCCTCCTTTTTTTAAAGAAGTCTTTTGTCTTAAAATATTATAGAGACCTTTTCAAATTTAAATCTTATTCTTTATAGTTCGGAAAAAACCGAACCATCTTGCTAAAGTTCGGTAAAAATCGAACTGTTTTAAATTTTAAGAATTTAAACGTATTCTCATTGAGTTTACACGATCAATCTCCTTTATGAGAGAATTCACACGAGCATTATCAAATATCTCTTTAAGTTTTTGGAATACTTGACTATTTTTAACGTCAATTTCTTTTTTCATGTGGCTGATTACCAAATTTAGCGCTGCTATCTTTTGTTTCTTTACAGGAACTTTGATGACGGACACGTCTGGAATTGGAGTCTCCATTTTTCCCCAAGGTTTACCCTTTTTCAAGAAGCTTCTTAATTGAGTCTTAATACGGGTTTGGTCATTCTGCACCTTGGAGTTGTTTGTGAAGACTTTATGCATGTACACTCTTAGTTGAGCCAAAAAATCGAAATCTCTGGGATTCGGAGTAATACTACCAGATATTTTTGCCGTCATCAAGGTGTATAATTTTATTAAAGCCTGATGTAATTCGTGTTCTGAATAGCTCATAATCATCAATAGTAGTTTATCTGTATATTAGTGGAGAATGTAAGGAATTCTTCTGTTGGGAAGGATAGGTATACAAAACTTGGGAAATAATATTGAGAAAACAGTAGGTATAACTAATGATTTTTATAATACGGCACTGAAAAGAAGACGTGTAAGTGTGCGCGAGATCGTTGAGTTACTTCATCCGGGTATCGATGTATCGGATCTTCTGAACTTGGGCATGAATGATGACCATATCGGACCTTACACCAGAGTCCTCACTGAAATCTTGAGAAAAATGGGATACCCCATCCATTTTTGAGTTTGGCATTGTTCACTAAATCTGTCACCCCCAAACATTTAAATAGGAAAAGAGATGTATAATTGTTATGAGAGATAAAAGAACAATCATCATAAAAAGCCCACGACTGCAAAAGATTCGAAATGGCTTACGAGATATCCTTCTCGAGGCTGTAAGCACAAAGTGGAGAGATCTAAACAACAAAAGGAAACAATTGAAATTTAATCCAGATGGTACCCGCCGCACAATTGATGACCTCTCACCAGGCGAACTTAAACAATATAGGACTTACCAAGAACAGCAAAGTGAACTAAGGATGTTATCACAAAGATCTATTTGCATGTGTGTTGCTTGTGGAAAGGGTGGTCGAGACATGGTGTACAATAAAGCCTATGATGCATGGTACTGTACCGAATGCTATGGCTTACATCGTGGTCATGCCAAGAAATTGGCCAAGAGAAAAAAAGAGGGTGCTACTAAACCGCAAGGACATGAAGAAAAGGCGGTTGATGAGCTTTATAGGACTTTCTTATAGTCATTTTCCTTTATTTTTATATTTATTTTTTATTTCTCTTATATAAATTAGAAAGATGTAAAATAAATGAAAAGAAGTATAATACTTATTGGGATCTGCATTTTACTCCCTCTTAATTTATGCATGTTGAGTGTAAAAGGCAATACACCAAATATTTCAAATGGAGATTCATGGGATCGTACTTGGGGTAATGAAGCTGATAACGAGTGGGCTAATGATTTAGTGCTGGATTCGTCAAATAATATTTATATTACAGGACATACAAATAGTTCCGTAGCAAAAGGGTGGGAGATCTTGCTACTGAAATTTAATAGTTCGGGGGATTTACAATGGAATACAACATGGGGAGGGATTGAATATGACCAAGGGATTGAAATTGGTTTAGACTCTGCTAACAATATTTTCGTCGCAGGATCATCAGATAATTTTGGGGCTGGTGATAGGGATATAATTCTAGTAAAATTTGATAATTCAGGCAACTATCAATGGCATCGGACGTGGGGTGGTAGCGAACATGAATATTCATGTGGCATGGTTTTAGATTCACTTGATAATATTCATCTCGTTGGATCTACGAGAAGTTTTGGACCAAATTCAAACATATTTTTGTTAAAATATAACAACTCAGGTGACCTTGAATATAATGTAACCTGGGGCGGAAGCGGTGATGATTATGCTTACGAAATTGCTTTAGATAATTCTGGAAATATATTTATTGCAGGAAATATAGAAAGTTTGGCATTTGAAGATGTAACAATTGTTAAGTTCAATAACTCGGGTCATTATCAATGGCATCAATCATGGGGGGGAGCGACTACGAATGTGTTGATTCTCTAGCATTAGACTCGTTAAATAACATATATGTTGCTGGTAGCTTTTATAGTTACGGTTCGGAGATTTGTGTAGTAAAATTTAATAGTTCGGGTCATGTACAGTGGTATAGAACATGGGATAAATATGAGGGGTATGTCAATGATCTCACAGTTGATACACATGATAATATCTACTTATCCGGAACTTATATGAACGACATGTTCTTTGTAAAATATGATTACACTGGTAGCTTACTGGAATACTGTATATGGGGAAGTGGGTTGGATGAATCTGCCTACGCGATAGAAATAGATTCACTTGGTAATATGTATGTAGCAGGGGTAATTGATGTTACGGGGAATTGGCAACATGACGTAATTTTGTTTAAGAATCCACAATCATGTAAATCATTGAAAAGTCCTAACATAAGTGGATATCTTAATTTTATTATAATTGCAATTACCGCGGTTATTTTAGTGAAAATAAACAAATCTGATAAAAAGTACTCAACTGACTTGAATTGTAAGAATTAGCAAACTATAGATGTATCTCAGTTCCTTATCTTAGAAATAAATGATGACCATATGTTCCGCTTTTTGGCTATTTCTTCAGTGGTAAATTTTCTCAGCGAAATTAATATCACTTTGATAAAAATCGTGCGAATTTCAGCTTTTTTCTCAGGTTTTTTGCAAGATTAAATAAAATTCTTATATTATCAAGTTCAGTTAAATAGAAAAAATAAACAATAAAAAAAAGGGTAAATAAAAAAAACTTTAAGATTTGTTGCTAAATTAGAAGCATCGGTGAATGACTTGCGGTCCCATCTCCTTATACTCGCGCCTGGTTACCCACATGCGATGGAATGTTTTGAGTGAGCTTAGAATTGAACCACCAATCCACACAGAATACATACGTTCTGGTGGGGCAATTATCTTTACGTCAACGCTCTCTGGGATTTGCTCCTTTATTTCTTTCGTTAATCTTTCCTTAATCCCCGGAAACATCGTAGAACCGCCCGAGAGAACAATGTTTGAATAAAGGTCTCTTCGAAGGTCAACATCACATTCAGAGATAGCTCCGACGATGACATCATCTAAAGGCTCTAATTCTTTTCCGATTACTGATGGATTAAAGAAACATTCAGGTGCTAAGAATCTTTCAACACCTACATTAATGGTTTCACCATCAGGAAGCATGTAACTTTTTTCCATTCCAGCGACTTTCTTGGAGAGCATCATCTCTTTTTCTGGATCAATAGCGACATAGCACAATTTTTCTTTTATATCCCTGACAATCTGCTTTTCCGCGGAGGTCGTAAACGAGTATCCCTTTTGCCTTAGAAGTCTTTGTAAGTAGGTGGTAATATCTCGACCAGCAAGATCAATTCTCTGGATAGCATGACTTAAAGCAAATCCTTCGAAAATTGGTACAACGTGAGAAACACCGTCACCAATATCGATAACACACCCAGTAGTACGACCAGAAGCATACAGTGATAAAACTGCTTGCATTGCTACATATAAAGCAGGTGTATTGAACGTCTCAAACATAATTTCAGCCATTTTTTCTCTGTTTGGACGTGGATTTAATGGTGCTTCTGTCAAAAGTACTGGATGTTCGCTAGGATCAATACGAAGATCTGTATAGAAAGTATAATGCCAGATCTTTTCCATAGCGGTCCAATCCTCTATGATACCATGTTCAACAGGGAACATGAGTTTCAAAACACCTTTAAGCTGCATGGCTTCTTCTCCAATGTAGTATTCCCGTGTATAATGCTCGACATCTGTCATTATAGACTCATATTTTGGATAACCAATAAGAGTTGGGAAAACAGAACGAGGTTGATCTTCTCCGGCGAAACCGTTTTTCGAGATTCCTGTACCGTTATCCACCACAAGGGCCTTGGCGTTTAAAAAGCTTTCTTCTTCTGCCATATTTTATTATCAGCCTATTATTTTAATTTTAATTATTTTGGATTATATTTTATATTACTTGTGGTAATTTTAATTTTTATATTTTTATCAAAAAATTGTTTTTTTTGATTGTAAAATACAAAATTTAATAATCTAATAAATTATGTGTTTATAAATTTTTTTAAACCAGAAACAAAAACTACCCTATTTTTAAAGGATTTATAAATAAAGTATGAAATCTCGTAAAGTATCTGATTGGTAAATTAGCGTATTACAATATAATCATATTTTCGTCATATTATGATTTTACAACAAAGAGTGTAAAAATTTTTCGAAATCGAAAAGAATTGTTGTAAAAAAATGTAGTCTCCGACTTTATTATTTATGGTTTAATCCCCTAGAAGATATTTATTTCACAAAATAGATACAAAAATAATTAGGTAAAAATTATTAATTATTGTTGAAATGGAATTGAATCCCGATTATATCAAAGAGAATCTATCTGAAATTGGAAAAGAGGAGGGTTTAAATCTATTAAGAGAACTTATTAATAGTTCGAATGATTCTAATATACGTAAGAAAGCATTAGAAAACTTTGGAATGATAGAGGAGGGCACCAATTTCTCATTTTTCGAACAAATATTCCTTTCTGATGAAAATCTTGATATTAGATTGATTGCGGGTAAGATACTAAAAGACAAATATTTAACTCATAAGAAACTTTCTCGTCTTCTTGAATATACACTAAAGGAATTAGATAATGTAGACCAAAAGATTTTTGCGATTAGAACTCTAAACTCAATGGATAGTGTAGAAACGCGAAAAGTTTTAACAGAATATCTAAAAGAATTTATAAAGATAAAATTTAAGGATAAAAATTATAACCTCCAACTTACCTATGATTACAAACTACCAATCCCTGAAAATATTATTGAAATTTTTATTAATCTAATTTTAAGCGACTTTTATGAATATAATTGTCGATATTTTGTTTCGCTTAGAAGAGGAAAGATTGTTGCGTTAAATTGTGAAAGTTCTAACTTAAGAGAAATATCAGATATTTATGGATTTTATTTACTAAATAGTTTGGAACATCTTTCATTACAGAGAAACAAACTTCGAATAATCTCAAATCTTCAACATTTAACGCAATTAAAAACTCTAAATTTATCTCATAATAAATTGGAAAAAATTGAAAACCTACAGAGTTTGGGTAAATTAGAAGAGTTACATTTATCAAATAATAAGATATATAGAATAGAAAACTTAGAATCATTACCAAATTTAAAAAAATTGACCCTTAGTGATAACTCAATTAAACTTATCGAAAACTTAAATTCTTTGATTTGGTTAGAAGTTTTAAATTTGAGTCATAATGATATCTCAAATATAAATAATATGGATAAATTAGTGAACTTAAGAAGATTAAACCTTTCCTCCAATAGAATTGAAAAGATGGGAGGTCTTATTTGCCTAAAAGAATTGATGTGGTTATATCTAAATGATAATAATTTAACTCAAATTGAAGGTTTATCAACTCTAAATAAATTGAAAGGATTATATCTTTCAAATAATATAATTGAAAGAATTGAGTCATTAGAAGAATTATTCAGTTTAAAGAAATTAGAGTTGTCTAATAATAAAATCAACAAACTGGAAGGCTTACAAAAATTAGGAGAACTGCAGGAATTATACTTAGATAATAATATTATAAAAAAAATAGAGGGTTTGGAAGGCCTAAATAATTTAATTATGTTACATATTGGGAAAAACGAAATAGAAGAATTTAGAAAGGAAAGTGTAGAAAGTCTGAGAAACTTGAATTTTTTATTTCTTAATGAAAATCCTTTAAATCAGAAGAGTTTTGTAGAATATCAAAAAAGAATTAAATTCCCTTAAATAGGTACAGTAAATCTTTTCATTTTAAAATATAAAGGGTTATTTATTTTGATAAATATAATCATCAATCCAAAGTTCCATTAGAACCTCGTCATAATATTTTGCATCCATATAAAACTGTTTTTTTCTAACGCCTACTACTTTAAATCCTATTTTCTTATAGAGATGTAACGCTCTTTCGTTTGTCGAAAAACAACTCAAAACAATTTTTTCTTTATTATCTAATTTTTTAGATTCTCGAATTGCTATATCAATTAAATTATAACCAATTCCTAAATCTCGATATTTTTTCTTTACTATAATTCCTAACATCCCAACATGTAGACCGGCATCCCATTCAGAATGGGAAATTTCACATTGTCCAATGATGTTATAAGGAGGTTTAGATTTTTGATCTTTAGCTATAATACAAATTTCTTTTTCATTTTTAATTTTACGATACCAAGAATCTTTTTCTAGCCTAGATCTAACAGGAAAAAATACAGGTAAGTATATTCCTTCTTCTACTACCTCATTGAAATTATTCCAAACACCCTCAATATCTGATTTATTTAGATGTCTTATTACGATTTTTTCTCCTGTTTTTAACTCTAAAGTCTTATTCATCACTAAAATATAAATTTTTATAATTAAATTCCTTATGGTAATATTATGGAAAATAAAGATGATGAATCCGTTAAAAAAGAAGAAGAAGAAAAGGAAAAAACTGAACAAAAAAATAAGCTTGTTGCTAAAGATTTAGTTACATTAAAGCATGTAGAAGTTAAAAAACAAGAAATTAGTCCAGAAACAAGAGATCTTGCTCGCACTCTAAAAGAAAGTTATATTGAACATGATCAATTTGAGAGACTCACAAATGATGAAATTACAATCCTTGAAACATTTATGGGTAAAAGGCTTTTTTTAGAGCGAATAGCTATTATCGTCAACCAATCAAGGATACCATTAGGGATTCCTGGTTTTAAAAAAGCAGAATTTGAAAAAATCTTAGATGACCTTATCTCCAAGGGTTATATTGAGTTTGATGTAGTGGGAGATAAAAATGTGTATTTTCTTACAGAGAGAGGCAAATATCGGGTTCAATAAATAACCTTGATATATTGCATTTACTAAATAAGAACAGAAAATAGCTTTTTTAGTATTGATTTTTGAGATTTTTTTAATCCATAAACTAATCTTTTTTTAAGATTAGCTTGTTTATTAGAATGTCTTGAAATTCCCCATCTGGATTTTCTCTTCTAATGGTTAAAGGCAAGATTTTCTCCTTCAATTCCAGCATAGCAATCTTAATCGGGTGGATTACATTTTTAGGCTTATCGATTAAAATTGGGGCCCCAAATGAGATCTGTAGAGCCCTTGCACCTACAATCCGCGCTTTTTCGTATCTAGTTAAAAATATTGGTCCAATCTTAACGTATTTTCTAACTTCTTTATAATGTTTGCGTAGTTCTCGAGATTCTAAAAAACTAGACATGGTTGTAGTAACCAAAAAATCAGTAATTAGATTTTTAAAATACAGAATATCATATAACTTTTTCGATAATAAAAGGATATATAGTAAGTGCGCGAGGAGGGAAGTATTCAAACCGAAAAACATCTTCGGAATTTTGAACCCCCGACCATCGAGATTTACATGTTAAATCATTGTAAATTTACACGGTGTGAGCGTGTCGTTATAGCCACTAAACCACTCGCGCTTATTTGTATTTAAGAATAATGCGCTATATGAATTAAATCTTTTCTTAATCTATCATAAAATCTAATTTATTAAATTATTAGTAATTCGATTTAAGAACATGAGCGTTTTTTATTGATCTTATTAAGTCTTATAGTTTATATATATAATTTCAATTCTTTACTTCAAAGCGATAATAAGTAATTCTTCTGGTGATATCAGTCTCAACAAATAAAGATTTCATTTCTCATCCTTTAATCAAGCCAAATCTTGTTTCACGTAGAGAGTATCAAGAAAAAATTTTTATCAATTGTTTAAATAATAATTGTTTAGTTGTAATTCCTACTGGTTTAGGAAAAACTGTTATCGCTTTAATGCTTGCTGTGCATAGACTAACAGAGATATCAAAATCAAAAGTTATTTTTTTAGCACCTACAAAACCTTTGGTAGAACAACATTACAAATCATTTCTAGATCTTACATTAGTCCCGCCAGATTCATTACAATCTCTTACTGGTGCAATATCTCCTGAAAAAAGAAAAGTTACCTGGAACCAAATAAAAGTAGCTTTTATGACTCCTCAAGTCCTACAGAATGACTTAATTTCCAGCTTGTACTCAATTAAGGATGTTTCATTAATTATATTTGATGAATGCCATAGAGCAGTTGGCGATTATGCATATTGTTTTATTGCAAAAAAATATATAGAGAATACGGGAATCCATCAGATATTAGGTCTTACAGCTAGTCCAGGTTCCACTCTAGAAAAAATAAATGAAATTAAAGAAAATCTATTCATAAATCATTTAGAGATAAGAACAGATAAAGATATTGACGTAAAACACTATGTTCAGAAAGTAGATAATGAATGGATTAAAATATCCTTACCTAATGAATTCTTGGAAATAAAAAAAATATTAGACGAGAAATTGAAAGAGATCTACAAATGGCTAAAAGAAAAGGATTTACTTAATTCATTTGATCTCAATAAAATTACTCGAAAAGATCTGCTTCAATTAAATAATACAATTAATAGGAGGATATCAGCTTCGCGAGACGATAATGAGAAATTTGAGATGTTTTATGCTAAAAAACTGCAAGCTAACGCTATAAGGATATCTCACATGTCAGAACTTCTTGAAACACAAGGAATTAATGCGTTAAAAGATTACTTAGAAAAAAATGAAGAAAAAATTAAAAATAACACAGCTAACAAATCTCTTAAGGAATTATTTGCAGATAAAAATTTTGGGAAAGTACGGGAATTAACATATCAGGTTCAATCTAAAGGCATTGTTCATCCTAAACTTGAGTATTTAAAAGAGATATTAACTACCCAATTACAGGAAAATAAAGGGTCAAGAATTTTAGTTTTTGCCCATTTTCGAGATTCTGTTAATAATATTGTAAGATATTTTAAAGAAGATAACATCGTTAAGGCACATAAATTCGTTGGTCAAGCACATAAAGGATCTGATAAAGGATTAACACAAAAAGCACAGATTAGACTTCTTGAAGAATTCAAAGAAGGGATTTATAATACCCTTGTAGGGACTAGTGTTGCTGAAGAAGGTTTAGATATTGCTGAATGTGATTTAGTTGTATTTTATGATGTTGTTCCAAGTGCTATTCGCTCAATTCAGAGACGGGGTAGGACAGGTCGTAAAAAAGAAGGGAAGGTTCTTATTTTAATGGCAGAAGGAACAAGAGATGAAGGGTATTATTGGGCTGAGAAAGCAAAAGAAAGAAATATGAGAGATAGTTTGAAAAGAATTAAAATGTCTGAAGATGGCACTAAGAAGGGTCAGTCAAACCTACTTAACTTTATTGAAAAAACAGAAAATGATACAGCTTTAAATCAAAAAATCACGAACGCTGAACAATTTGAAATAGTTTGTGATAATAGAGAAACAGCTTCTTCAGTTGTGAGGAATTTATCATTGATGGGAATTAATCTGAAATTAGAACAATTATCTGTTGGTGACTATGTAATTTCAAAACGAGTTGGTATTGAGAGAAAAAGTTCACAAGATTTTACTAACTCTATAAAAGATGGAAGGTTGTTTAAAGAATTAAAGGATTTAACAGATAACTATGATAGAGCCATATTAATTTTAGAAGAAGATCCATATGAGAATTCAAGTCTTAGCGAAAATGCTATTTATGGAGCAATTACATCGATAATTTTAAACTTGGGAGTGACAATATATAAAACAAAGGATGCTAAAGAAACCGCAATGTTTTTATATCAGTTAGCTAAAAAAGAACAATCAGATAGCAATACAACTTTGAAATTAAGATTTGATAAAGCTCCAATTGAAACTTCTCGTCTTTTAGAATATCTTATTGCAGGGATCCCAGGAATTAATACACTTAGAGCTAAAAATTTATTAAAAGAATTAAAAACGTTACAAAATATTTTCTTAGCAGATATACCTGACCTAACAAAAATTGAAAACATTGGAAAAAAAATTGCTCAAGAAATATATAAAATTAGCAGATATAAATACAAGAATGATCATTAGATTAAAATATATATAAAATCTCTATTTGATTAAAATGATAAAAAAGATTTTTAACGTTTTTAATAATTATTAATTATATTATTGAATTTAATTTGATAAATAAACAACCTGTACAAAATAAAATATGATAAAGTTTAAAGTCGTTGTTGCTGGGGCTAAAAATGTAGGCAAAACAAGTTTAATCCGAAGGTTTGCTACAGGCAAATTTGAAATATCTACATTATCTACTATAGGTGTAGATTTTGAAACAAAGAAAGTAATAGTGGACGATACAGAAATCCTACTTAATATCTGGGATTTCGCAGGAGAATTCTGACTGCCCTTCGCAGTTGAGCTTTAAAAAAAGTTTCGTCTATTATTTCCTTCGTATGTTTCAGGTGCTTCCGGAGCTTTAATGTTATACGATGTTACTAATCAAGATTCCGTAAAAGATCTTTATGATTGGATAAATGTAATATCGTCTGTTCCTAATTCGCCCAAAACAAAGATATTAATTGAGGCAAAAACCGATTTAAAAAGGAAAGTTAAAAAAGAAGAAGCACAGCAAATTTTTAAAAAATTCAATTTTCAAGGAGAATTATTAAGTACATCCGCCAAAACAGGTGAGAATATTGAAAAAGCATTTGAGATGTTAGGACGCGAGATATTAAAAAAATCTCTACAAAAATGCACAAATTGTGGAGAAATGTATCCAATTGAATTAAAATTCTGTCAATATTGTGGTTCAAAAACAGCCTAAATGTTTTATTTTATTGAATAATTTGCTCTCTTTCTTTCCGTATTATTAGAAATATCTGAAGTTAAGATATTATGCTGTGAATTGATAAGCGTTTTCAAAAAGCGTGAGAGAAACTAAAAAAAATTCCCATTGTTAAATTTCGATTTCTATTGTTTTATATTTTTCTTTATATATCATAGTTCTATTACAATTAAATGAATGAAAAAACAAAATCTAATGGCAATTGTGACTATTGTGGGAGGAAATTTCCACCGGAATTTCTAAGCAAAAACAAAGATAAAAGTAGATCGTTTCTCTGTGAAAATTGTGGAACTGAAATTTTTATTGAGAGTAATGCTAATGATGAAACGGTTAAAGACGTTAAGGATAATTATAAAAAGAGGGGATTATTAAATCGCATTTATGAAGCTGTCCGAGAGGAAAAGAATCCAACAGCAAGAGTTTTAATTGACTCCGATTTTACTAAAAAATTTAAAGATAACTTGAAAATTGTGATTTCTCGACTTCTATATCCCCATATACAAACATTAGAGAGTGAATCGACTCAAGATAAAGAAAGTACGGAAATAACTCAAGAGATTCTCGATGATCTCTACGAAAAGATTAGTCCGATTATGAACCAAAGAATTAAAGATATATTTTTAAATAATCTGAATGAATTAAGCGATACAGAGTTTAATAAGTGGTTAAAATTATTACAAGACAAAATTAAACTAAATAAGAGTTTTCGTAAAGATTTTATCAATTATTTATATTGGATGATAAGAGAAGTATATATCATAATTAATGAGCTCTGGGACGTCGACTTTTTGCAGTAGGACTCTTAAAATTGATTACTAATTTATTTCCTGATTGTTACTGGTATAAAATTATAACAAATCTATAAACTCACTTAATAAGAAATTGAGAAATTCTTCAAAACAATACGATTAAATATCGTTTTTCTAGATTTCACATAAAATCAGGATTTATATTGGTCTTCAATAGGAATTTTAATTAAATATTGTTTTGATTTTCACGTCATAATTTTATTTCATAAATTTAATTACATCATGAAAATTTAATAAAAACATGACAACTTTTAATAAAAGAGGGATATCTTATGGTTTATGATATCAAAGATGATATTAATGAAATAATAAATCGCATTGAAAAAGAAAATATCTCATTAAAAAACAAGACAATTTTAGTAACTGGGGGTGCGGGTTTTCTGGGTTCGTGGGTTTGTGATGTTCTAGTTGAACAGGAGGCTTATTGTATATGTTTAGATAATCTAACATCAGGTCAACCTGAAAACATTCAACACTTAATGGAGAAAGATAATTTTAGGTTCATTAATCATGATATATCTTACCCTATATACTTTGGAATGAGTTACCATCCATTAGGTATTTGTATAGGGGATATTAAAAAAATTGATATTGTTATGCATATGGCAAGTAGAGCCTCGCCATTCGAATTTCAGAAAGAACCTATATCGATTCTTAGAAGCAATACACTAGGAACATTGAATTCGCTAGGAATAGCAAAATTCCATAATTCGATATTTTTCTACACGAGTACTTCTGAGGTTTATGGGAGCCCGCCGAAAGAAACGATCCCAACTCCAGAAACTTACTTTGGGCACGTAAATCTTGTATAAGGATTCCTACAAGAGCGTATACCCAGTAGGCCCAAGGAGCTGTTATGATGAGTCTAAAAGGGCTGGGGAGGCTTTTATTAAAGCTTATGAACTTCAACATCAAATGAGGACAAAGATAGTGAGAATTTTTAATACTTCTGGACCAAGAATACGCCATGGTCCCGAATTTGGAAGGGTAGTTCCAAATTTCATAAATCAAGCTTTGAATGATGAGGATATAACTATCTTTGGGGATGGATCACAAACGAGATCTTTTATTTATATAGTAGATGAGATTGAAGGTATTCTTAAAATGGTTTATAAGGATGAAGCAAATGGAGAAGTTATTAATTTAGGCAATGATAAAGAATACACAATTTTAGAATTAGCCAATATTATCAAAGATTTGACAAATTCTAACTCTAAAATAGTATTTAGACCATTACCTATAGATGATCCTGTACGTAGGTGCCCCGATATTACCAAAGCAAAAAAAATCTTAAATTGGAAACCCACAACTTTGTTGGAAGATGGACTTAAAAAAACTATTGCCTGGTTCAAAGATAATGAATGATACAAACAATAACGATATAAAAGAAATTAATAAATCCAGTAAAAAAGAATTTGATACATTACTTAAAATCTGTTTAATTACTGGAATTATAATTATATCGGGTTTTATTATCTATCAAGCTTTTAAACCTGAACCAGGTTATGTTATTTTTGGTATTTTAAACGAGAATCAAGAAGCAGAAGATTATCCTACAGAAGCTTCTATAAATGACAGTATTTCTTTTTATCTTACTGTTGAGAATTATTTAGATAAAATATTTACATTTGATATAAAAATAAAAAAAGGTAATAATAATACTGTGGTAAGTTCAATAGGGTCAAATGGCACACTTCAATTTACGATTAATGATTCTTTAAATCATAAGGAAAAATGGATTTCTCCCAAATTAAATATCTCGTTTTCCCAAATTGGTGTAAATCAAATAATTATTACCGAATTATGGCAAATTTTTGAAAGTAAACCTGATAAATTTTATAATATCTTATGGCTTCGATTAAATATTACTTCTTAACTTAATCCCCCTATAATTTGTACATCCTCTACTCTTACATAAGGTGCTTGAAAGGCACCATAAATTTTAAATTCTTCAGACACAGCCTTAATATTTTTGAATAGATCCAACAGGTTTATACCAATCATAGTTTCGTTTAAAGGTTCTTTAACTTCTCCATTTATAATTAAGTTTCCATGAAGTATTAAGCCAGAAAAATCGCCAGTGGAAATATTAGGGGTATCCCCCGTATAATCAAACAAAATTCCTTCTTTTACATCCTTTATCATTTCTTTTATGGTAATATCACCATTGGGCATTATAAAATTCGTTGCCCCTATAGAAGGGATGGAATTATATGAACTTCTAGATGCATTTCCTGTACTCTCAACACCTTCTTTACCTGCTGTATAACTATTGTGTAATAGACCTGTTTTTAGAAATTTACCTTTTTCAAAGATTTTTTTATTTTTACAAGGGACACCTTCTCCATCGAATATCGCAGATCCAACAGCGCCATCAATCAGCCCATTATCTTCAATATTTAAATATTTTGAACCAATTATTTCATCTCTTTTATCTACAAGAAAAGTTCTTTTGTATTGGAAGGATTCTCCATTTATAGCTGAAGCAATAGGTCTCATTATTAACTGTACAGTTCCTTTTGGGCTTAGAATAATAGGAACTTTCATACTTTTTATTTTTTTCCTATTGAGATTTCTTTTAGCTTCTTCAAGGGCTGTTGTAGCTACATCAAATGCTTTTAATCTTTTTATAGTTCGTTCAGACTGCCATTCATAACCATCTGAGGTTTCTTTGCTTACTTTATCTTTAACAATGATATGTGAAGAGAGTGAACAACTTGTGTCTTTTCCTGAAACTTCTAAACCATTTGAATTAAATATATTAGTTTTAGTATAATTGGAGATAAAACTTCCAGATTGTGAGATTGCGAGTTCATCCTGTTCACAGACTTCAATTAAGATGGTTATATAACTCATGGAATCTTCTAATTGCAAAACTTTCAGATTCTTATCGAATAAGCCTTTTACTATCGGATAATTTTGATAAGAACCAGGTAAATCATAAAAGTCAGGATCAGGGGTACTTACGTTCATCATTTTTAGAGCAGTATTACAAAGTTCATCAACTGTTTTTTTCTCTAATTTATTTGAGAAAGCAAATCCTAAAGCACCCTTTTTATTGATAACTCGGACAGAAACACCATTGTCCTCTCCAGTTTCGCTATTTTTTACTGAATTTTCTTCAATTTCAATACTGATATATTTATTCTTTTCAAAAAAAATTTCAGCACATTTTAATTCATGAGCATTTTGCTCAATTATCTTTAGACCATACTTTGCCAAACCAAATACGTCAGAATCACTTTCCATTTAATTCAACCCTCCTACTGTAATATCTTCTATACGAATATAAGGTCCACCATCACAAACCCTAACACTTTGACCTCCTTTTCCGCACATTCCATCAGAGTAATCGACTTCTTTTCCAATTGCTGAAATTTTATTTAATACTTCAAGAATCATTCCACTTAGAGAAACATCTCTCATTAATTCCTTTTTCTCTCCATTTTCAATCTTGTAGGAAAATTTACATTTAAACTGAAAATTTCCAGTAGATGGATTAGTATAGCCATATTGAAAATCCTCACAAAGAATTCCATTTTTAGTATCTTGAATTATTTCTTCTATGCTCCAATCTCCCGGTTCTATAAAGGTAAATCCCATACGAACTTGAGGTCTTGAAGAAAAAGATGATGATCTTCCATGACCGTTAGGAAGCGTGTCCATTCTCGAGGAAGTTTCTAAATTATGTAAGTAACTCTTAAGAATTCCATTTTCAATAATGATAGTTTTTTGTGAAGGAATTCCTTCATCATCTACGAAATAACACCCAAACAATTCATAAGGTAAATTATAAATTTTACCTTGACCCATTGTCGGATTATCTATTATATTAACTTTTTCTGAGGCGACGATCTTACCAATTTTCCCTTTTAATATACTTTCATTGTTCAAAACCATATCTGCTTCAACTGCATGTCCGAATGCTTCGTGGATCATCGTACCTGTTAATTTTGGATCAGTTATAATTGTGAATTTACCTCCAATTGGAGATTTTGCTTTTAACAAGTCGACAGCCTCTTTTGCTGATTTTTTACTCAAATTTTCTGCTTTTTCTGTTTTTATAATTTCAAACCCTCCAATACCTCCTACAGAATTTATAGCTCTTTGAATTATTCCATTGTCTTGAGTATAAACCAGACTAAACAACCTTAAAAATGATAAGTCTTGAAAAATGTGGTTATTAAAAGAATTAATCAATAAACTATTAGCGTGACCATCACTATATAGAGTATGAGTATTTTTTACTTTTGAAGAGTATTCAGAGGCAATTTTTTCATGATTTTTAACTAGATTTATCTTCTCTTCAATGTCAACATCCTCTAATTTTTCTCTAGCCCGCGCTTTGAATTCTTTAATTAAAGGATCACGTGGTACTATTTTGAATTTATTTTTACATAATGATTCTGATAATCTTGCTAGTTTAATTGCTTTCTGAAATCCGTTTATTATTGCTTTTCTATTAAGATCTTTTAAAACGCAAAAACCCCAACCTCCATTAATAAAAGCTCGGATTCCACATTCAGTAATATAATGAGAAGATATTTCCTTACTTTTTAAATCTGTAAAATCTAATGTTGCACCACGACTTACTCCAGTTCTAACATCCCAATATTCAATTTTATCTCTAGAGATGCTATTCAGTTCTTTTATTAATTTATCATCTATGTCCTTTAAATCATCCTCGAAATCCATATTTTTTTCTCAGTTTTAGTTTAGTTTCAATTTAATTCTAATGTATTTTGGTTAAAGATGTTTCATAAAAGAATTGTAGAAAACTATCTTAAATACCTTTGTTTTTTAAGTCAGCTACTTAACTTAAAACATATCTTCAAAAAAAAAGATTCAAGGTTTTGTCTTCAGCTCTTTAATAATTGTAATTGCTCCTTTTATTGTACATATTTTAGAAAACTTTGTAGAATTTTTGAATGAAAATGAATGATTACATTTCCAACATTTTTTTGTTTTAATAACTCGGTTCGTGTAATACCACTCCCCACATCTATAACATCGAAAAAAAAAGTATTTTTGTTTATTGTACATACAAAAAGGATTAAGTGAACAAAAAAATTTAACTTAAATTAGCCAGAAGATTTACTGATTTTTAATGTCTACTGTATCACGGTAACGTATTTCTAATTATTTAAAAAATGATTTACTCGATATTTATCCAAATTATTTTATCTTAAATAAAATAAGATATATTTCTTGATGAATCATTATTTTAATTATAAGTAATAAAAAAAAAAGTAGAAATTATGGATCACAAATTTATTCATCCTATCGAAACGAGGTATCGAACTGATATTGCTGATTTATTTACTGAGGAAAAAAAGTTAGAAAATTGGCTGAAAGTTGAAGGTGTTTTAGCGGAAGTCCATGCAGAATTGGGAAATATTCCTAAAGAAGCTGCGAAAGAAATAAGTAAGAAAGCTAGTTTAAATTACGTTAATTTAGAAAGAGTGAAAGAGATCGATAAGGAAATCCACCATGATTTAATGGCAATGGTAAAGGCTTTGGCTGAACAGTGTGAGGGTGGGGCCGATAAATACGTTCATCTTGGAGCTACTAGTTATGATACTGAAGATACTGCGACTTCTTTACAGTTAAGAGAAGCTTTAAACTACATTAAAACTTCTTTATTGGAATTATTGAAAATTTTAATAAAAATTACGGAAGAAAAAAAGGAGCTAGTATGCATCGGAAGAACACATGGGCAACATGCGATCCCTACGACGTATGGGATGAGATTTGGAGTATGGGCATATGAAATAAATAGACATCTTGACAGGATATCTGAAGTCTTAGAACGTATATCTTATGGCAAAATGTCTGGTGCTGTCGGTACCATGGCGAGTTTTGGAGAGAAAGGGATTGAAATACAAAAATTAGTTATGGAAAAACTTGATTTAAATCCTGTTCTTATTGCCAACCAAGTGATTCAGAGAGATCGCCATGCTGAAGTTATATTTTTAACCTCATTAATAGGACAAACTTTGGCTAAAATCGCAAGGGAAAATCGAGTCCTTCAGAGAAATGAAATAGCCGAGATGTTTGAACCATTCAAAAAAAAGCAAGTCGGAAGTTCTACAATGCCACATAAGCGAAATCCTCATAAATCAGAGAGAATTTGTAGTATAGCAAGAATAATTAAATCCAATGTCATCCCTGCTTTAGATAATATAGTTTTAGAGGATGAAAGAGATATTACAAACTCGGCATCTGAAAGAGTAATTATAGGGGAAAATTTTATATTATTAGACTTTATAATTAAGGAATTAGTGAAAAATCTTGAAGGTATTGAGTTTGATGCAGCTAAAATTGAAGAAAATCTAAATCTTACTAAAGGAGCATGCTTAACTGAAAAAGTAATGGTTCAACTTGTCAAAAAGGGAATAGGAAGACAGGAAGGTCATGAAATTTTAAGACGAGCTGCAATATTAGCAAGAAAAGAAGATCGGTATATGAATGATATTTTGTATGAAAATAAAAAAGTCACAAATCTATTTTCAAAAGAAGAACTATCTGATTTATTTGATGCTCATAAATATATAGGTAAAGCGATTGAGCAAGTTGAGAATCTAATAAAATTTCTTAAAAATAAATACAATTGGTAGCCAAATAAAATGGCTGAAAATAATAATATTTATTCTAAATTGGGAGTTTCCTCTAAAAAAGAAGATGTTCATAAAGCCATTGAAAACTTAGATAAGGGACTCTTTCCAGGAGCATTTTGTAAAATTGTAGAAGATGTAAATGGTCGAAAAGACTATTGCTCGATTTTTCATGCAGATGGAGCAGGTACTAAATCAAGCTTAGCTTATATGTATTATAAAGAAACGGATGACATATCTATTTTCAGAGGTGTTGTCAGAGACGCTGTAATTATGAATATAGATGATATATTATGTGTAGGGGCAACTGGGAATATGTTCTTATCAAATAATCTTGGTAGAAATAAAACTTTTGTTTCAGGAGAAATGCTTTCTACAATTATTGATGAGTATTATACCTATAGCGAAAAACTAACTGATCTTGGTTTAAAGGTTATAATGTGTGGTGGAGAAACCGCTGATGTAGGTGATTTAGTTAAAACTCTCCTCCTAGATGCATCAGTATTCACTAGTATGAAGAGAGAGGATGTTATCAATGCTATTAATATTAAAGAAGATGATGTAATAGTTGGATTAGCAAGTTCAGGAAAAGCATCCTATGAAGAGGAATATAATAGTGGAATAGGAAGTAATGGATTAACTTTAGCAAGGCATGGATTGCTTTCGCATGAGTATTATACTAAGTATCCAGAATGCTATAATCAAGATTTAAATGAGAAACTAGTCTTTTTTGGTAGAAATAAATTAACAGATCCAATAAAAGGTTTAAATTTGAATATAGGAAAGGCGTTATTATCACCCACAAGAACGTACGCACCAATATTAACAGAAATTTTAGAAAGATATAGAACAAAAATTCATGGAATCATTCATAATACTGGAGGAGGTCAAACAAAGAACCTAAATTATGGTAGAGGTATCAAATATATCAAAAATAATCTATTCTCTTTACCTAAAATTTTTAATATTATTCAGACTTCCTCAGAAACTCAATGGAAAGAAATGTTTAGTGTTTTTAATATGGGTCATAGAATGGAATTGTATTGTGAAGAAGCTTTAGCAAAAGAAATTATAAAAATTGCTAAGAAGTATAACGTCGAATCTAAAATTGTTGGACATTGTGAGAAATCACCATTGAAGGATAAAAATATTGTTGAGATTAATTCTGAATTTGGTTCATTCAAATATAGTTAAAGTTACTAAAAATGACTAAAATTTTTGATGTTATTTGCATTGGAGCCGCCTTAGTTGACATGGTCGCTCAAGTTGAAAGGTATCCAGAAAATGATGACGAGGTCTTTGTTTCTGATCTAAATTTATTATCTGGAGGGGCTGCTGCCAATACAGCTTATGCTTGTGCAAAAATAGGATTAAAAACTGCTTTTATTGGAAAATTAGGGAGAGATGATGTATTTGGATTAAAAATAATAAATGATTTTAATGAGGTAAAGGTAAATACAGAATTACTTAAATATTCAGATGAGTATAGAACTGGATCTGCCTATATAGCATTGAATAAAGAAGGAGATAGAAGAATATATGCTCACAGTGGTGCTGCGAATTATCTTTCAAAAGAAGATATCAAAGTAAATGAGCTATCTTTCACAAGTATCATCTTTTTAAGTAGCTTGAAAAACATAGAACCTTTTATTGAGGCTGCTATAATCGGAAGAAATAAAAAAATACCTGTTATTCTAAATCCGGGTATGTTAATAATTGAACAGGGGTTTATTAATATTAAAATCCTATTAGAAAAAATAGATATACTCATTATGTCTCAAAGAGAATTTGAAGTTCTTCTTGATCTTAAAAATAAAAAAATAAATCTTAATATGGTTAGGGAAGAAACAGATAATTTGTTTTCTTTAGGAATAAATGTTGTTGTAATAACTAAAGGTAAGAAAGGTGCCTTAATATTAACTCCTGGAAATGCTGAGTTAATTCCACCTATTGAAATGAATAAAGTTGTAGATACTACAGGGGCAGGAGATGCGTTTTCAGCTGGTTTTATGTATGGATTTATTCAAAATCAAAGCTTTATATTTGAAGATCTTAAACGAAATGTAAGAATTGGCAATTTTATAGCAGGTAAATGTATTGAGAAATTAGGCGCAAGAAATGGAATCCCCGAAGAGGAAGAAATAGAATTAGAATAAATTAAGTTAGTAATCACAAAGTTTTTAATTTTTCAATTTAATAATTTTTTATCATAAATTGAGTGAATAGATATGGTTTTTTCGGACGCAAAGAAAAGGATAGCGAAAAAAAGGTTTACATTTTTTCTTTACGATGTTGCACTTGTATTTGTTTTTGTATTTATCCTCCTTATAATTCCCTTGTTTATAGTTCCATTGATAGCCGAGGAGACTTCTGTTCTATATGGGATTATTTTCTATGTAATAAGAGCAATAATGATTTTCTTAGGTATTCCTCTAATTTTGTATTTAACTAATCTAATATTTGAATTTCAGAAAAAAAAAGTTATAATCGACGAAGATATTTCTCCGGCAACGGGTCATTTGAAATTATTTAAGGTTACTAAAAAAAATTATAAATATCAAATCTTGTATGGATTTTTAATTTTCTTTTTAGTTTTCTTACCAATAGATTTTTTTACATACCTTTTCATTCCAGAAACTATTAGGTATCAAGCAGCAGTACTATTTAAAACTACCAATTTTTATCTGTTCGAACCCAATTATTTTTTATTTTTAACTTCTGCCATCATAATCCAGATATCAGTATCGGTTACAGAAGAGACTATTTCGAGAGGTTTTTTAGCCAAACGAGGTAGTGAGTATTTTTTTAAAATGTCAGCGGTGATTATATCTTCACTTTATTTTGGATTAGGCCATTTTGCCTATATGCTTGAATTTATTTCTTGGTACCCAGTTTTATGGTTTTTTCAAGCATTTATAATTGGGATAATCTTATCATTAGTAGTATTAAGAAAAAAGTGGATTCTCCCTGCTATAATAGCACATGCACTAAATAATATTGTTGCTACGCATACGATCTGGAGTTTTTGGCAAGGTATTAGTTTTCAAGTAGTAGCTTTTTTCGTGTATATTCCTTTATTTATAATTGGTATATTGTTTATTATCGTTTGTTTATTACTAGTATGGCCATTTTCGAGTGTTAAACGAGGAATTTCGAATGGATTTAGACTTTTTAAAACATATTTTAAGAGGGATACTGAAGAAAAAACAACAGGGGATACTTTATTCCGTGTATTTTTTGATATATTAATCGGATGCCTAATCTTTCTTATGGGATTTTTAATTGCAATTTAAAGGAGCGTCGTTTTAATGAAGTTAGGGATAGTTTCTGACACACATATAACCTCTAATACCGAAAATGATCAAATAACATCTCTTATTAGTCAATTAAAAAATGTTTTCAAAGATGCCGATAAAATTATTCATGCTGGAGATGTTTGTGAACTTTTTTTTCTAAAAGAGCTTGAAAAAATAGCTCCTGTTTCTTGTGTAAAAGGAAACGTAGATGAAATTGAGAATTTAGAACAATTTATTAAATTCTCTGTTAGTCGTTATAATATCGGAGTAATCCATATATTACCTGAGAATCTTGAAGAATTTATGAAAGAACATGATTTACACATTATCATTTTTGGACACACTCATATCCCACTTATAAAGGGAACAAAATTTAATAAACTACTTTTGAATCCAGGTTCTCCTATGGAACCTAATGTACCTCCTCAAAAGCCAGGATTTCTTAAACCAGTAGCAAGATCAACGATTATAACATTAAAAATTGATGAGAATGATGTTATATCTACATTCATTATAACATTAAAGCTTTAGAAAGTTTTTTAATTCATAATTTTGATAATTCTATTTATTTGATTTGTATAAATATACCATAGAAGTAAAATATAAATTACACTAGCGGAATTATGATATTTCAAATAATTTTAAATATTATTTAACTCATATTAATTATACAAGGAAAGTTTATGCTTACGAATTATATTTGAATAATTATAAAATAGGAATTTATAATTATTTCCTTAAAATTACTAATTAATTAATTTTATAAGAGTGTGCGTAAAGTTGGTAAGTAGACTCGGTTTAGTACTCAAAGAACTTAATGAAAATGGAAATTTTCGTGCTTCACTTTTTGCCACATCAGCAGGTCTAGTACTCGCCTCCCAAAAAGAAGAAGATATAGATGAAAGAGTAGTAGCAGCAATGGGATCTTTATTAAGCGATGCCGCTTATAAGGCTGCTGAGGAAATGGATTTATCTGAAGTTAGGAGTATGAAGATTAAATATAAAGATGACTACATAATAATGAGAAATATTTTAATGAAAAATAATAACACTAAATTTCTTTTAGCAGTTCTAGCTAAGCTCCCTGAAAGTGAGGAAATTGAAAAATATATTGATCAACTTCTGGATTGGGCGGAAGAAAATAGTAAAGGGGACTTGGAAAAACTCTCTTCGCTTTAATATTATTTTTTACACTTATTTTTATTTTTTATCAGAAATTAGATTTAATTCCATAATTCTATAGTAAGTGAATTATTTCCATTAAAAAATGTAAGGGAAACTGAAGAATATTTAAGTGAAGGAAAACAATTCGGAAAGGTACTTTAGAAATCGCTTAAAAAATTTAAAACTTCTTCAGCAACTTGTTCTTCATAATTTTGATAAAAGTGGTCGGCCCTATCGATGATTTTCCTTTTTTTTGGATCTAAATAGAATTCATAATTTTCCTGAAATTGATCAAACTGAGCAATATCATCTCTATTTCCTTGAATAAATAATTTTGGCTTTGAAGTTTGGGATTTTTTCTTATATATTCCCATAAATCCCCACGGAAAAGAAATAGAGATGAACCCAATAATTTTTTCTAAATAATTTACAGCTGAACATCCTATTGCTGCCCCATATGAATATCCGCATATGATAATTCTCTCAAAACTTTCTTTTATTAAATAATCAACACATGCATGAACATCACTTAATTCACCCGTTCCATCTGAATGAGATCCTGTAGATCCTCCAACACCTCTAAAATTAAACCTTAAACATGAAAGATCATTTTCAATTAATTTGTTAAATACTCCAGAAACAACGTTATTATACATATTACCCCCAAATTGAGGATGAGGGTGACATATTAACACAATTGGTTTCAATTTACCTGATTTTGATTGAAAAAATTCAGCCTCTAGTTTAATTTCACTATTTGATATGAATAGTTTTTCTGTAGCAACCATATAATTTATTTAATTTTTAACTTATAATAATTATACCACAAATAAAAGTGCGAAACATGAGTTATTATAATCGGTTTATCATACAAAGAAAACTTAAGGAATTTATTGAAGAGGATTGTAACTATGCAGATGTCTCCTCAAGTATTATCCCTGATTATGCTGAAACATCAGCAAAAATTATTGCTAAAAGTTCAGGATATATTTCAGGATTAGAAGAATTAACAATGCTTTTCGATTTATTAAATGTTTCTATGATTTTAAAAAAAAAAGATGGGGAAGCGTTTAATAAAGGAGATATCATTGCTGAATTAAAAGGAAAAACAAAAGATATTTTATTAGGAGAAAGAGTAGGACTCAATCTTATAACTCATATGAGTGCGATAACTTCAACAACAAAAAAATTCGTAGAGATAATAAAAAATACTGGAAAAAATGTAAAAATCGCATGTACCCGAAAAACTACCCCTGGAGTAAGGATTTTTGAAAAGAAAGCTGTTGAAATTGGAGGTGGAGATACACATAGATTTTCTCTAGACGAATTTCTCCTGAAAGATACTCATTTGAAGTATTATAAAGGAGATGTAGAAAAAATTTTAAAAGATGTGAATAAAATAGCTAGCTTTACAAAAAAAATCGAAATTGAAATTGAAAAAGTGGAAGATGTATTAGTTGCTGCGAAAAATGGGGCAGATATCATCATGATGGATAATTTTAGTCCTGATCAAGTAGAGGACGCTATCAATTTATTAAAGCAAAATAATCTTCGAGATAATGTAATTATTGAGGTTTCTGGGGGGATTCATCCCGAAAATATCGTTGATTATTTGCTTTCGGAGCCTGATGTCATAAGTTCAGGTCAATTAACTCAATTTCCATCTGAACAGGTAGATTTTTCACTCCGATTTGACTGAAATTATATTAATCGATAATTGTTTCACGAATATAACAGATAACATCTTTAATTTTGGCTAATTCCTTGTATAGGTCCTTAATTATTTCAACTTCACCAACTAATAAGATTATTTCAATTTTTTTCTCCACTATACGCCAATCTGTTATGGTTTTAATAATTTGGTGAAATCGTGAATATAATTCAGAGATCTGATCAATTGTTATTTCCTTGAAAGGATAAACAAGACTTATTGTCATTATTTTATATCCTTCTAAATTATCAAATTTTTCATGTTTTTCAATAAAATTTACTATGGAATCTCTTAAAGCTTCACTTTTAGAATTAAATCCACTTTGATTTCGAACTCTTTCGAATCTCTCTAATAAATCATCACTAATTTGTAAGGAAATTATTGGCATAATAAGATCATAAAAATTTTTTTGAATTTAATCTTTATAACTATCTTTGTTTTATAGAAATTTATTTATAAAATTAATACTCTGGGGTAAGTCTTTTGCTGTAGATATTTCAATAACAATTGGACCTTGGTAATTATAGCTTTTAATAACTTCAAAAATCTCATAAAAACTCACTTTTCCAGTTCCTAAAGGTGGATGAGTATCTGAAGTTTTACTAAAATTATCTACAATGTGAATGTTTTTAATAATTTTACTAAAATACTCCCACAAAATCTTCACATTACCATCACATGTAAAAAAATGGCTTGTGTCATAAGTAATATAGAGATCATTGTGATCAATTTTTGAGAAAGTATCTTTTATATCATTTTCATCAAGCATAATATGGCAATTCTTTGGCATATTTTCTAAACAAATGTTAATATCTGAGTTATTTATGGAATTTAATAATTTATGAATTGATTTAGCTAATTTTACCTTATTATAGTCTCTAATTGAATTTATCAGAAAATTCGCTAATCCTGGATGAATAGTTAAAAGGTTGACACCGATATCCTTGCAAATTTTTGCGGTCTTAGAATATGATTCTACTGATGCGTTTGAGATGAAGTCATTATGGGTACATAAATTTACATCTATAAATGGCCCATGAATTTGTTTTTTTAGTGAATAAGCACTAACAAGATTAATGAATTTTTGTTTATTTTCATCTTTAATAACTTCTGGAGGATCTAGAACTAATTCAACAATTTCAATATCATTATCTTCAGCAAAATTGAGACAATCCTCAGACGCTTTAAGGATTAAATCAACCAAATTCTCATAATTCTTGGAAAGTCCATATTCGATAATATGCCCTAAAGAGCTAATACCTAATTCCATCTATTCCACTCCTTTTGGTTTATTTAATGTATTTTTTTTTCGCATACTACGCGGATAATTAGAAAATAAACTTTCGTATAACTTTTCAAATCTTTCAAGATTTTCCTTGGAAAACGTTTTTGGTTCTCCTATTTGTAGAGCCCCCCAAAAAATTTTCGCTAATTTTTCCACTAACTCTGCAAATTTTACAGCATGATCGATAGATTTACCACAGACTATCACACCATGATTCGCTAACAAAGCCGCATTTTTTGTTTTGAGTCCATCAAGAGCAGCTTGCCCAATTTCTTCAGTATGAGCAATTCCAAAATCAGAAACATCAATGGATCCCCCTAGAAAAATATACATCTCTTCCATTATGATTGGAATACTTTTTCGAATAGTTGAGAACATAGATGCGAAAGTTGAATGAGTATGGATGACAGATTGGACTTTAGGACGTGATTTATAGATCGCAATATGCATTTTTGCTTCAGTAGACGGTAGTTTTCCAGCACTCAAGGGTGTTCCATCAAAATTTAAATGTACTACTTCTTCCTTTGTAAGTGTGGAATACTGATTGAATGATGGTGTAATAAAAAATTCTTCTTTCTTACCATTCCTTATACTTACATTACCTTCCCCTGCTTCTACTAAGCCTTTATTGAAAATTGCTTTTGCACCATCAACCACTTCCATCCGAAGCTTATCTTCTTTAGTTAAAGACATAAAATAAATAATTAAGAGTGTGTTAAAAATGTATTTCGAATTGAGAAACAATGCTAAAATGTAAATTAAGACTTCGTTTAATAATTCAAAATACTCTAATCTTATATATAAAATATAAAAATATCAAATATGATAATTTAAAATACTATTTTTAGTAGAAAATGCTCGAAAGATGAACCGGCTTATATTGCATTGTGATTTAGATTGCTTTTTTGCGGCTGTGGAAATAAGAGATAATCCACAATTTAGAAGAAAACCAGTCATAATAGGAGCCGATCCAAGAGAAGGAAAGGGTAGAGGGGTTATCTCAACTTGTTCTTATGAGGCAAGAAAATTTGGACTTCATTCTGGAATGCCTATTTCTCAAGCATACCTCAGATGTCCTCATGGAATTTATCTGAGACCAAATTTTAAGAAATATTCCAAGGCTTCGAAACAAGTTATGGAAATATTAAGTAGATATTCAAAAGATTTCCAACAAATAGGAAATGATGAAGCATATCTTGATCTCACAGATACGTGCTTAAATTATAAGAAAGCAAAAGAAAATGCAATGAAAATCCAAAGGGAAATATGTGAAAGTGTAGGATTAACAATATCGATTGGAATCGCACCTACAAAATCTCTAGCAAAAATTGCATCAGACTGCAATAAGCCAAATGGAATAACTCTCTTTAAACCCGAAAATTTTAAAGCCTTATTAAAGGATATGGAAATCACGCGTGTCCCAGGTATAGGAAAAAAAACAAAGGTATATTTCTATAAGAAAGGAATAAAGAAGATTGGTGATATACTTAATACACCAGTATCTAAAATGGTTAATTTATTTGGGGAACATGGTAAATGGATCTGGAAAGTAGTCAATGGTTTTGACAATCGAAAGGTCAAGGAATTTCAAGAAGAGAGAAAATCAATTAGTGCAGAAAGAACTTTTTTCGAAGACACTAATGATTTTAATTCAATTTTTTCCAAATTAGGAGATATTAATGAAAAAATCCATAGATCAGTTATTAAACATCATATTGCTTATAAAACTATTTCACTAAAAATAAGATTTGAAGGTTATCAAACATATACACGTTCTAAAACCCTTCCTTTTCATATTCAAGACAAGGATAGAGTAATGGAAGTAATTTTAGAATTATTTAGAGAATTTTCAAACAATATGAAAAAAGTAAGACTTGTGGGTATTAGATTATCTAATTTAGAAAGAAATCATAAAGTCCGACAAACTGATCTTTTAAATTATGCTTACGCTCCCTAAAAAATTCAGATAGATTCTCTTTTGATTAGTTCTAATATTTTTTTTTGGAGAACTCCATTTGAAGCAATAATTCCTGGCCCAGTCCATAAACATTTATGTTCTTTAAACTCTAAACGAACACCATTTAAATCTGTCACATTTCCTCCTGCTTCTCTTACTAATAAATCTCCAGGCAGAAAATCCCAGGAATTGGTAGGCTGCAACTCTAAAGGTTTTATATAAAGATCAGCACTTCCATCAGCTATCATGCAAAATTTTGCCATACTGTCAATTTGAATGAAATCAGTTATCCCAATAATTCTTGCGAATTTTAAAACCCATGGTTTATCATAATGTAATGAATGGCATAAACGAACATCTTTTAAATCTTCCTTTTGGCTTACTTTAATTGGTTTAATACCAATATCATTATATGAAACTTGAGCACTCTGACCTTGTTCGGCAGAAAATATAGCTAAATCTTTTTCCTTATAATTTGGAACAGCAATAGCACATACTTTGGGGATAGAATTCACCATAAATCCTATTCCTATGGCATAAAATAACCCTTTTTGGAATCCAATTGTTCCGTCAATAGGATCTACAGTCCATTGACGTCTTGAAATGCTTCCACGATATCCAATATTTTCTTTTATGCTGTTTAAATAGTTTAGATTTAATTCATTGAAACAATGTTTAATAAGATTTTCTGCGTTATTATCAACAAAACTAACATTTTCTTCTTCCGCGATTATTTCATCATCAGGAAAATGATATTTTAACGTAGATATGATATATATTTGAGAAGCAAAATCCGCTAAAGTTACTGGTGATTGATCATCTTTCAAATATGAATTAAATCCTTTTCTCCTAAACCATTCTGTAACTTCAGTAGCTTTCTTTACTAAATTAATAGCTAATTTTAATTCTTTATTATATTGCGACATAAAAATATTTAACAGTTCAATTTGAATTATTTTTGATTTTTAAATTCTAGAAAAAATAATTACCTTATTATCGCCTGTATTTCAAAAAGGTAATTTTCCAATGAAGCTGATGTTTTACTTGTAAGATCAATTTGATATGCCTTTCTTTTTAATTCTGATTCAAAGTTATATTCACTCAGAAGCCATAATAATTTATGTATCTCAATAGTTTTCTTGAAGTCATTATCAATTTTATAATATTTTGAATATGCATTATAGAAAGCATCATAAAAAGACGGGATATTTAAAGGTTTTAGAATTAAGTAATCTATTTTAATGAAATCTTGAGCTCTGCTTCCAACACACCAATCATCAAAATCTACTAATCCATTCAAATGAATTAAACCCTGGTCTTCTTTAACGATAACATTTTGACTATGAAAATCATTATGTAACAATACAAATTCATTTTCTTCTTCAATTAGCGCCTTATTATCTCTAAAATAATCCCTTATTTCATTTCCAAAATCAATCTTATTCTTTTTTACTTCATGCAATTCAGTTTCTAATTGATTATTAAAATATTCTGAATATGATACTTTTTTATTTTTTCCAATATTGCTAATACTTCTAAAAAAAGATTCAAATTTTATTGTGTGTAAATTTCCTAAATGTTCTCCCAAATTTTCAAATATATTTATAAATTTTTTAGTATTCAGGTTTTTTCCTTCATTAATATACTTATTAATGAGTTGAAATAAAGGTTTTCCACGAATATATTCTTGTACAGAGAAAATATAAGGAATCACTCTCTTAGTCTCATCATAATAAATTAAATTACTTACTGGAATAATAGGAGGTTTTTCCTTATCAAAGAAATAAGCTCCAGTTTTAGTGTTTATAATTGCTTTTACTTTTTCTCTTAGATTAAGGTCATGAGGTGTTAAAGTCTTATCTAAAAATGGAAATAAAAGTTTCTGTTTAACTAAATTTTCAAATTGAAAGAATTTACTAGTTCGAAATCTGAAAACTAAATGGCTATTTTCAAACTTCACTTTATAAATCGTGTTAATATCTGATCTATAAGGTCCTGTTATTTTTCTTACTTTACCTTGTTGAACTAAAATATCAATTTTTGAAAATGTCTCAATAAGATCTTGAAATTGATATAACTCTTTTCTACCAATAGAATATAATTGATAAATTTGTTTACTATTAAGTAGGTAATTAACAGTAGCTTCTATTCTTTCTTTACTTATAGGATCAATTACAGTTTGTAATTTTGAGGTGATGAAATTAACCTCTTCATCAGTTTTTGATATTAATTCCCTATATAAATGTAAAAAAGCATACATTAAACCATGTCTCTCTTTACCTTCCTCAGTTTTGATATTGTAAATCTTAGCTCTAATATCGTTTATTTCTTCTTGTAATTGTAGAAGCTCTAAGAGATTATCATTCACGGCATAATAGTATAATTTTGAACACATATTAACCAAGTTACTTATACTCGATACAATACCACTATATTTTCTCTGGTTCAATGGAATTAGTTGAAAAAAGTTTTGAGAGTTTTCTTCCAACCCGCAGAGAACTGAGAAATTTTCATTTATGAATTGCAAATATGATTTACAGATTTTAATATTATAAAATGAATCATTTAATCCCCTTAAATTAGGGAATTCTGTTAATTCCTTTAACCAATTCGGTTCAATCTCATTTTCAGCAAATTGAAGAGGATTATTGTATAAATATATCTGGTTCCTAGGATTAATAGATCCTAAAATATTTTCAAAATATGATTTTATGGCTTCTGATGAGAATTTTTCTGAAATGGGGGGAGATATCATATAATTAAGTTCCTCAAAATTTTTTCCTAAATTTTCAATTTGACCTATTATCTCATCTGCATTGTTGCCATAAATTCCAACAAGAATAGGAATTTTTTTTGCGGTAAATTCCATTGCTATATCAATAAGTTTAATTTTTTCTTCTATTTTACTTGAAAATAGTGTACCATCCCCCATACTCCCGAAAAGCAGGAGAGCATTGGCATCATTGGTAAGAATATGACGGATAAGAAGTGAATTTAAGTTTTTAATAATCTCACCATTTCGATTGAGGAAAGTTACGGCGTTACATATAACACCATTGATTTGTGGCATTTTAAACACCTCTTCTATCACTATAAAGATAACTTGAATTTCGATAACAATATGTGGATATTAATCTTTAAGTGTTATTATGATTTCTGAACAATAATATTATCCGAATTATACCTAAAATTTTATAATTTTCTTAATAATAATCATTTATTAAATTTAAATAAATTTGATATACTGTTTAAAGAAGGTGTTAAAATTTTTTGTAAGATGATATCGATATCCCGTCAGTTTCTGATTCTAATTCCAATTTATCAGAAATAATACCAACTTCAACTTTTTTTGAAGATATATCAATCGATATTATTTTATCTGGATTTGCCATTTCTAACTATCTCTAAATGTTCAAATTTTTGAATAAAACTGCTAAAGATGTATAAATAAAGATGTGTTCTATGTAAGATACTTTCTAGCGATTTCTCCTCTAGGTGATTCTTCTTCAAATAATATCGCTTGAAAAGAATAGATTTTCATATCTAAATCTTTCCAAGAGTCTTCTGGGAGCATAGCTTTTTGACAAGTATGATTGAGAAAAGTTTCGACATCCCAATTCCTATCATGATCTACGGGAACTTGAGGAAGAAGTAATCCCCTTCGCCACCCCTTTTCTGCAATAAGTCCATCTCTTCCGATTATGATTTTATCACGATATTCTTTGGGATTGTTTACTATGATTAACTCCGGAGGTGTCAATATTGATAATTCGATAATAATATTATCCATTTCTTCAAGTGTTACGGAAGGGAATCTAGTATCTTCAATAGCAGAGCTGATTGAAACTTTATGGATAACATCATAAAGAGAATATTTAGGTTCAATATAACCGATGCAACCTCTTAACTGATTACCAGATACACCATGTTTATTTAAGGTAACAAAAGCTCCATACTTATCATTGAATTTTTCTTTTATATGTTCAGTAACAGGAATTACTCTATCGTTTTTTAGAAAAAATTCAATGTTTTCTCGAGCAAATTTTATTAGCACTTGACCATCTTCTAGACTAAATTTCTCTTCATAAGACATATTCTGCTTCCCACAATTGATTTGAGTTATGTATTATTATATTGTTTAGACATTTATACTTTATAGCTTGCTCTTATAATTTTTCCATTTGAAATAATATTTTCATTATTTATTTCAGTTCCTCTTAAAAATACTTTCCAAATCTGAACAGCTGAATTACAATTTTCGAATGGGGAAAATTTTGCTTTTGTTTTGAAATTTTGAGATCTAATTGGAAATTTAGGCACCTTATCGATTATCATTAAATCAGCATCATATCCTTCTTTAATAAAGCCTTTATTTTTTAAATTAAAAATTTTAGCAGGATTTTCAGAAGAAATTTTAACGAAATTTTCTAATGAAAGGTTGTAGTTAAAAATATTATTTAGTATCATTAATGGGTAAGTTTCAAAACCGGGGAATCCAGAGGGAGCATCTAAATAATCTTGGGATTTTTCTTTTAAGGTGTGAGGTGCGTGATCAGTTCCAATTAAAGACAAGTTGCCTTCCTTAAGTTCATTAAATAAAAATTGACTATGTTCAGAACTTCTTAAAGGAGGTAGTACTTTGCCATAATTATTTTCATTTAACATAATTTCGTGAGACAGAAGTAAGTGATGAGGAGTAATTTCAAAAGAAATTTTTAAGTTGCGTTCTGATTTTAATGCCTTTTGAATCGCCAAATAGCCCTGAATGCAACTTACGTGGCAAAAATGAACAACTGGATAATTTTTTGGGTTTAATCTATTAATGGTAATATGTTTTTTATAATTTTCAATTACAAACTCAATATACTTTTCCTCCATTTCGACTGGATTTAATCTATCGTGTAATTCTAAAGTATTATATTCTTGAACCTTGAATTCATTAAGAATTCGATCCTCTTCTTTATCGGAGATTGAGAAAGCAGCATGAATAAATAACGGAATTTGGTACGTAGAAGAAATATTAAGAATTTTTTGAATATTTTCGGTATTATTCCAATCTATATCATTTAAAGGGTTAAGCGGGTAAATTTTAAATCCAATTACTCCTAATTCCATAATCTTTTTTATTTCAATCTCATCAATTTCTTTAGGTACACCTGCTATGAATCCAACATCCACATTAATATTATTTTGTGCTTTTTCCATCCATATGTTGACTTGTTCTCTTGAAATTGCGGGAGGTTTTGTATTTGGCATATTGAAAACAGTCGTTATTCCAGAATAAGCAGCTGCTTTGGTTCCGGTAAAAAATGTTTCTTTATCACTTTGTCCCATATCACGCAAATGAGAATGAATATCAATTATCCCAGGTAAAATTAATTTATTTTTACAATCTAATACCTTATTACCATCGTTCTTTTCAAATAATTTTTTATAGTCATTCTCATCAGGTGTATATTTGACTTCTACAATAATATCATTATTGATAAGAATAGCTCCTTTATGTACTAAACCTTCAGAAAAAATTTTTGCGTTTTTTAGAATCATAAATATTTTTACTCTTATAGAGTCTCCTGATGATCTTTTCGAAAATTAATATATAAAATTTTATTTTCTATTGGTTTAATTTTAGAAAGAGATAAAAAATTTATATTTTTCATTTGTCTAAACCCATTGATAAGATCAGATTTTTCATTAGAAGTAGTAAAAGTTGGAATTATATAGAAATTTGATTCTTCTAATATTTCACTTTCTTCATTCAAAGTTTGAACTGCTAAATCCTCTTTTATAGATTCAATATCATTTATTATGAGATAAACATTTCCCTCTATAATAGATTTAAAATAGTGAATAAATGATGAATCCTTCAGAAATTTTCTAACATAAATACCTGGTGTGGATTCCATCATATCTGTTTCTTTTATAGCATCAATTCCTCTCACTTTGTTTAAAGCTTTTAGAAGAAGTAACGCTTGAGATCTTTCATCAGGACCTAAGTATCTTAATTTATTTCCTATAAAACTTACAAGTAAATTCTCTTCTTGGAAATATACATGTAAATTATTATTTTTCCTAATGGAATAAGATAAACAAAAAGACTCTCTTATACATGAACACAACTCATAAACTTTTTGAGGAGTAAGACCTTTATCAATCTGTTTTTTTGTGTAATAAATGATTTTTTCGAAAAGTAATAAGAAATTTACCAACCTAATCAAACATAATATAAGTAAAAACTAAATTCTAAAATTTACCTAACTTCTTCATGAAGTCAGCACCCGCTTTTTCACCAGGTAAACCTGGCATTCCTGGAAATCCTTTACCTTTTTTCTGCATTTGAAGGAATTTCTTCATAAATTTCTTCATTTGGTTGTATTGATCCAACATCTTATTTATCACTGAATAATCTGTACCCGATCCAATAGCAATTCTTCTTTTCCTTGTCTTTTTAATTATTTTTGGCTCCATTTTCTCTGCATGAGTCATTGAATCTAACACAATTCTCCATCTTTCGAGGTTCCGCTCTGCATCGTCCTTTAAAGCGTCAGGGATGTTTCCTCCACCCATCATAGATAAGATTTGCTGGAACTTTCCCACTTTCTTAATTTGGGATAATTGTAGGTAAAGGTCTTCGAGGGTGAACCGCCCATGCATCATACGTTTAATGGTTTCTTCATCTGGGCCAATTTCTGCTTCCTCAACTTTTTGGACTAATGATTCAATATCGGGTACACCAAGTAGAGTTCCTACAAATTTAGATGGTTCAAATTCTTCGAGATCATCGATTTTTTCTCCAACACCAATGAAACGAATCCCTGCATTTGTAGCTGCACATGCAGATAAAGCACCACCACCTTTAGCAGTTCCGTCTAATTTTGTAACAATTATACTTCCAAGACGTGTAGTTTTATCAAATTCTTCTGCTTGAGCAAAAGCTTGCTGGCCAAGAGTCCCATCAATTACTAAGCATACTTCGTTCGGTTTCAATTTTTGTTCGAGGATTGCCATTTCTTTCATTAATTCTTTTTCTTCCTTATGTCTCCCTGCTGTGTCTGCGATAATTAAATCATTTCCATCATTTATTGCTTTTTTAGTCTCTTGAACCGCAATTTTAATAGCATTTTTCTCATTTGGATTTCCATAACACTTTACTCCAATTTGTTCAGTCAGCTGAACTAATTGTTCGTAAGCACCAGGTCGCCAAGTATCAGTTGTTAAAGCAGCTACTTTATATCCTTTACTTTTGTAATATTTAGCTAATTTGCCGATTGTGGTTGTTTTACCAGATCCTTGGATTCCAACAAGTAAAATCACATTCTTTTTCCCAGGCTTGATTCGAATTGGGGCTGGTTTTCCACCTAAAAGGTTAATAAGCTCATCATGTACTAATTTTATTATAAAATCTTTCCGTTTTGCCTTTTGTAGTTTTGTATTCGTCGCTTCTTTTTTAATATTTTCTGTCATCTGGAAAACTAATTCAACTTTTACATCAGCACTCAGGAGACTTCGTTGAAGATCCTGAATAAGGGCATTGATTGCGTCCTTATCCACTATTGGAAGGCGCCTAATTCTACGTATTGCACTGTCTAATTGTCTTCCAAGTTTTTCTAAAACCATTAAAACTTTACTCTATTTTTTTTTAATATATTTGGAATAGTTCTCAAAAACTAATATTTTTTTTTGAAAAAATATAATATATCATAAAAGAAATGTCAAAATTAATTAAAAATATTTTGAATAAGAAAAAACAAACTAAGGTGGAAATGTAATTGTCTATTAGAAGAACAGAGATACAAAAATTAAAATCTGGGCAATATATAATGGTTGACGATGAGCCATGTATTATTAAAGCAATTGAACGCTCTAAGAGTGGAAAACATGGACACGCTAAAGTTAGAGTCGTGTGCGTCGGTCTTTTTGATGATAATAAACGCTCACTCACCATACCCTCTGGCCATATGGTTGAAATTCCCGAGATCATAAAGGGTAGTGCCCAAATCAATTTTATAGAAGATGCTTCGATAAATGTTATGGATTTAGAATCTTATGAATCTTTCGATGTTGATTGGCCGAAAGAGGAGGAATTATCAAAAAAATTGAAAGAACTCCAGGCAAATCCTGATATGATATCAACTGCCCAAGTAGATTATTGGCAATTAGCAGGGAAAACTCTAATAAATCGTGTTTTTACTAACTAGATAAACTAAAAAATTTCAATAAAGTATAAACATTAATAGTATTTTCTAAATAATCTTTTATTTTTTTGATAGATATATAAATAGTAAAGATTTAATTAACGAAAGGTGCGGAATCATGGAAAAAAAACCTATTGCTATTGCGTGTAGATTAGATTCAGAAAGAGCAATCAAATTAGCAAAGAGTGTCTTTGAGTTTTTAGTACAAAAGGGGGAAGTAGTCTATTTAGAAACTAGAATTGCTCCAAAGATTTTTCCACATAATGGTATGGATTTGGCGGAGATGAGTGCTGATAATATAAAATTCATAATCATAATAGGTGGAGACGGATCAATTTTACGAGTTGCTAGTGGGTTATCACAAAGGGATCCCCCTCCTATTTTAGGTGTAAATGTTGGCTCTATAGGTTTTTTAGATGAATCGAACGAAAGAACAATCTTTAAAGATTTAATACAGGCATTAAACGGTGAATTTGAATGTGAGCTATGTTCAAAAATTACCCCTTATATAGTTAAAAACTCTGAAGAAATTAGGTTGAATAACGCATTGAATGAGATTTTAATAGTATCTTCAAAGAGTTCCAAAGTACTACAAGTATCGATAAGAATTAATGGCATTTTCTTAAACCGTAGCTATTTGGATGGTGTGATTATTTCTACATCAACAGGATCCACTGCTTATAATTTAAGTGCTGGAGGTGCTATTGTTAATCCTAATATGGAAATTATGCAGATAACCCCATTAAATAGTTTTGCAGGGTCAGGATTAAAGCCAATTATACTTCCTATTGATTCTGTAATTGAAATTCAGCTCCTACGACCCCGATTAGATGCAAGAATTGTCATAGATGGACAAAAAACTATTAAGAATATAGCACCTAATACTAAAATCAGGATTCGTAAGGCGAATTCTCATAATAAATTTATTCGGTTTAGTAAAAGTTTTTATCCACGCTTAAGAAAGAAGATTCTTTCTACAGTAAGAACACCTATTGATGATTCACCAGAAGAATAGTAATATGAAAGAAAAATCTCCAATTTATATTTTTGATACTAATATTTTCCTCACTGGTATTGATTTTAATTTAATTAAGGGTAAAATCTACACAACCCCAAAAATAATCGAAGAAATTAAAGTAAGAAAATATAAGGATAAAAATAGAAACATTTTAAATAGAATTGAGGCTGCGACCAACAGTAAAAAGTTAATTATAACTATACCCTCAGAAAAATATGTTTATAGAGTAGAACAGAAATCCAAATCAACAGGAGATTATAAAGCATTATCAAAAGCAGATAAAGAATTAATAGCGTTATCATTAGAAATAATGGAAAACCAAGATGATAATATAAAGATTTATTCCAATGATTATTCAATTGAGAATGTATGTTCTGAATTAAATATCCCTTTCTCTCCCTTGCATAAGGATGGGATTAATTCAAAAATCGTTTGGGAAATATATTGCCCTTTTTGTAAAAGCATTCATAAAGCTGAAGACTTAAATAAAATATGCGAGAAATGTGGATCCAAATTGAAAAGAAGACCTAAAAGCATATAATATATTAGTAGTAATTATATAAATTGTATCATATATTATTATCGAAGGTGCAAAAAAAAAGGATTAATTGCTAAAATGGGCGTTAAAATAAATGAATTAGTAAATGAAGTCAAACGATCGATAACATTTGAAAATTTGTTTAAAAAAAATATCGCAATTGACGCGTTTAATACAATTTATCAATTTTTAGCTATAATCCGGCAACAAGATGGAACCCCACTAAAAGATTATCAGGGAAAGACAACATCACATTTATCTGGACTGTTTTATAGGAGTATTAACTTTTTAGAGCATAATATAAAACCTATTTATGTTTTTGATGGTATACCTTCTGAATTAAAACTTGATACAATAAAAGAGCGGAAAAAAGTTAAGGAAGAAGCTCAAAAAAAGATGATTGAAGCTCAAGATGCAGAAGATTTCAAAGAAGCTAAAAAATTTGCCCAACGAACTTCAAAACTTGATGAGGGTATGGTCGAAGAAAGTAAGAAATTGATTGAATCCATGGGTATCCCGATAATTCAAGCTACTTCTGAAGGAGAAGCTCAATCTGCTTATATGGTTGAAGCTGGAGACGCTTGGGCATGTGCTTCTCAAGATTATGATACATTATTATTTGGAGGAGAGCGTTTTGTTCGTAATTTTGCTATTAATCGAAGTAGGAGAGTAAAGGATACGACCGTAACTTTAGATATAGAGTATGTTTCGTTATCAAAATTCTTAAAAAATTTAGGAATAACCCGAGAACAGCTAGTTGAAATGGGCATCTTAATAGGGACCGATTTCTTCCCTGGAATAAAAGGGATTGGTCAGAAAACCGCTTTAGATTTGATTAAAAAATATGATTCTATAGAAAATATCTTAAAAAGTAATGTTAAGGTTGGAAATAAAGAAATTATATTAGATCAAGAATTAGTAGAGCATATTAAAAACATATTTTTAAATCCAGACGTTAAAAAAGATTATGTAATACCAAAACCCAAGAAGATCGACTTTGAAAGAATAGAAGAATTACTAATAGAGCAACATAATTTTTCAAGACAAAGAGTTGAAAATGCTTTAGACAGATTAAGGAAATTGGATTCTAAGAAAACTCAAGTTTCTTTAGACGATTTTCTTAGGGTTTAAATAAATCACGAAAAGGAAAAATTTTTACAAAATTATTATTTATTAATATTAAACATATAATGTTTTCTAAGAAATGAAAAATCATGTCATCTAATGACAATAATAAAGAAGGAGACAAACCAAACAGTGGAAGTAACACACCAAGCGTAGTGTTGCGGGTGCAAAAAGCTAAAAAAAGGGATATTGGGCGCAATATTATAAGAATCGATCAAAAGACAATGGAAAAATTAAACATTCAAACTGGTGATGTTATTGAGGTTGTTGGCAAGAAACAAAGTGCGGGGATTGCGTGGCCAAGTTATCCTCAAGATAACGGTCTGGGAATTGTTCGTGTTGATTCCAGATTACAGAAGAACACAGGAACAAGGATTGATGATACATTAGAAATTCGTAAAGTTAAAGCAGAACCTGCTCAAAACATAGTTCTAGCACCATCTAGCGTTAAAATAAGAAATAATCCTAGATTCGAGAGTTTTGTGAAAAGAAAGCTAAATAATTATCCAGTTACGGTCGATGATTATATTTTCATATCCATAGGAATCAGCAGAGAAATTACTTTTAAAGTAATCAGTATGAGGCCTAATGCTGTTTGTATAATAAAACAAGACACAATACTTAATATAAGCGAAAAAATTACTGAAGATGCTGAAGCAGGTGTCGGTTATATAACATATGAGGATGTTGGTGGATTAGATAGAGAAATCCAACGGGTACGAGAAATGGTTGAATTACCTTTACGTCATCCCTCTTTATTTAAAAGATTGGGGATCGATCCTCCAAAAGGGGTATTACTAAGAGGACCACCTGGTTGTGGAAAAACTCTACTAGCTAAGGCAGTTGCTAATGAAAGTGAAGCACACTTCATATCTATTAATGGTCCAGAAATTATGAGTAAATTTTATGGAGAATCTGAGAAAAAATTACGTAAACTCTTTATTGAAGCTGAAGAGAAAAGCCCATCAATTATCTTTATTGATGAGATAGATGCGATTGCTCCAAAGAGAGAAACTGTTACTGGCGAAGTAGAACGACGAGTTGTTGCTCAACTTCTAGCTTTAATGGACGGTCTACATGGTAGAGGGAAAGTTATTGTCATTGGTGCGACTAATAGACCAAATAGTTTAGATCCTGCTTTGAGGAGACCCGGTAGATTTGATCGTGAAATTGAAATAAAAGTGCCGAATGAAAAAGAAAGGTTAGAAGTTTTTCAAATACACACACGAAATATGCCTCTTGATAAGAAAATTTCATTAAAGGAATTTGCTCAAATAACTCATGGATTTGTTGGAGCAGATATTTCTGCTGTAGCTCGAGAAGCAGCCATGTCAGCTTTACGAAGATATTTACCTAAGATAGATCTAGAATCAGAAATAATAGAACCAGAATTATTAGAGCAAATTGAGGTAACTCAAAATGATTTTGAGGAAGCTTTAAAAGAGGTCTTACCTTCTGGAATAAGAGAAGTATTTGTAGAAGTCCCAAATGTCACATGGGATCAAGTAGGTGGCTTAGAAAAGTTAAAACAGCAATTGGTTGAGGCAGTTGATTGGCCTTTATCGAATCCAACTATATTTAGTCGTATGGGCATAAGACCTCCGAGGGGCATCTTGCTTTATGGACCACCTGGTTGTGGTAAAACGCTACTCGCAAGAGCTGTGGCAACTGAGAGTAAAGCTAATTTTATTTCAATAAAAGGACCAGAACTTTTATCAAAATGGGTTGGAGAAAGTGAGAAGGCTATAAGAGAAATATTTAGAAAAGCAAAAATGGCAGCACCGTGTATTATTTTTTTTGATGAATTCGATTCAATAGCGCCAAGTCGAGGAAGACACACTTCTGATTCCGGAGTATCAGAAAAAGTCCTTTCGCAATTCTTAACAGAATTAGATGGATTAGAAGTGATGAAAGATATTGTTGTAATTGCTGCGACAAACCGCCCTGATATTTTGGATCCTGCATTGATTAGACCTGGGAGGATTGATCGCATATTATTAGTTCATCCTCCAGAAGAAAAGGCAAGATTTGAAATCTTAAAAATATTCACTAAAGAGATGCCTCTTGCTTCTAATATACAAATAGAAAAATTGGTAGAAGTAACTGCAGGATTTTCTGGGGCCGATATAGAGACTTGGTGTCGTGAAGCTGCAATGATAGCTCTTAGAGAAAATATCAGAGCAAGAAAAGTTACGTTGGAACATTTTAAAGAAGCTAGAGGGGATATTCATCCATCCATAACAAAAGAGGTAATAGATTGGTATGAAAAATTCGGTGAGAAATTGAAAAGTCGAAGAATTGAAGAATCAAAAGAAGATAGGTTGTTCGTATAAATTTCCCAAAATTAATTAGAAAGAAATTATTATCAATCATAGTACTCTATTTTTTATATACATTTTAGGTGGTTTAATATCGATCGTTGGAATGAAAAGCCAATAATAAATTCATTGATTGATATCCTTATAAAAAATAAAGGAGAAATTTTAGATAAACGTCTCGAAGAACTTCTTAAGAAAGAATTTCCTTACGTTAATTCCTTAATTTTAGAAGAGATATTTATGAAATTGGAGAGTATGGCAATAATTAACGTGTTTCGTGTCTCAAAGAATAAGAAAATGATAGTTTTTAATAAGTATAACAAGGCGATAAGAGAAGCGGTATCTACCGATTTACTTTAATTGTTTATTTTCCCAATTTAAACAAATTTGAGCTAAAGAAATTTCTTCTGTATCAGATCTATATTCTCTTTCTCTAATATCAACAAAAATAGGATAATTGATAGCAGTCCCCATCAATAACATTTCACCTACACCTAAACTTGATATCATGTTGGCATACTCTTTTGTAATTGCTTCAGAACTATCCATAAGATGTTTTAAATCATATGGATTTTTTATATTGAGTACCATTTTAGAGTTACATTGGGAAAGAGCTGTAGTGCTCAATCTTTTTGGTCTCTGACTTATTAAACATAAACAAGACATGAATTTTCTTCCTTCTCTGGCAATCATTTCAATTATTGGTTTAGAAATTGCTTTAGAGTGAGCAGCTTCAGGACAGAATTGATGTGCTTCTTCAATAATTAGTAAAAATGGAGGAACTTTATTTAATCTCCTTAGATTAAATAAGCGATTACAAATATAATCTACTATAATTTGCTTCTTTCTAATACTAATTTCTTTTTGAAGATTAAAAATAGTAATTTTCTGTTTTTCAATAATGTTATCCAAGATTGGGTTTTCTTGAGAGCCAAATATAGTTAGTCGTTCTAAATCAGATAACCAACCTATTAATGCTTGTCGTGTGGTTTTATTTCCATCTGATTCATTTTCAATTTGCTCAATAATATCTCCTATTGTATACCGATTTTTCTCTCTCTTTAATTTTTTGATAAACTTTGCGAGTTCTCTTACTTGAACATTTGAAATGTCTCCTTGATATTTTTTAAAGGAATATATAGGCATTTTAGGGACAGAGATTTGAAAATATGAGATATCTTGAATGCTTACTCTCTCTTTTAATTCAGGGACATTATTCAAATATAAATATTCTCCATGAACATCGATCAGGATTATTGCAGGGGTACCATAATCCTCTTCTCTTTTTAATAACTCTTCTATGAGAATTGATGTGAGATAACTTTTTCCACCTCCTGAAATCGAGAGAATTGCATAATGTTTATTCAATAACCGATTCATATTGATTTTTGCGTTAGTGTTGGTAACTTTTACTTTACCTAAATTTAATCCTTTTTCTTCATCAAATCCTATAAACTCATTGAGAAGATCTTCTTCTACAATATACACTTCTCTTCCTGGACTTGCTGGATAGGTCATCCTCAAAATTTTATCAATATTAGTTTTTGAATTGTTCTTGAATTTTATTATTCCTAGACATTTTACTACTGCAATTGCAAATTCAAAATCTTCACTTGGAAAAAGACCCTTTAATATATTTGGATTATTATTAGAATTATAAGCTTTAATCGTTAAAGCATCGCTAAAATATTCATTTAATAAGATAATACGATCAATAATTCCGATTAAAAACCCTTCATTAGATTCTGTATAAACAAATAATCCCTTTTGAATAAAAAGTTTATCAGTTCTCTTACTAATAACAAAAGGGAACTGAGATACATCTGGGAATTGAAGATAATTAAAAACAGTTCCAGCTTTACTTGCCATATTATCAAATAGGCTTAATTTATTTGATTAAAATTATGGTTTGAATTTATTAATCGATAGTTTTAAATAAAAAAAGTAGGAGAGCAAAAAATTTCTGATTTAATTAAAAAAAATAGAGGATATTTTTTTTTATCTTCTTTTCTAAGACTTTTATTCCTTTTCAATGGCGCCGATCAAGCGTAAAATTGTGTATTTCCCATTCTTCCAAAAGTAAATCATAAAGAGAGCGACACCAACACATAAAAATATTCCAGCTCCAATAAATAATACCCAAGGTCCTGTACTTCCAAAAATACTCAGAAGACTAGAGGAGTCTCCGGCGGAAATATTAAAAATCTCTAGGATAATTGCAAAAATAACCCCAATAATTATACATATTAAACTGATTAATAATCCTGCTACTGCGATTTTCACATCAATACGATTTTTATATTTTTCCTCAAGTTCTCTCTTTTTATAAATAAAATTTATCAATGACTTCGAAGTCCTTTTAAATAGCCCAAAAAAGAAAATCAATATGAAGAATAATCCTGCTAAAAGTCCACCAATAATAGCTATTCTATATCCTAAGTTTAGAGTTAAAAATAGCTCAAATTTTCCAGTGGTTCCGATAAATATATCCGCTAGAGTCCATACAACTCCAAACAGAGTAACTAAACTAGCACTAACAATCAAAATGTAAAATACTAAAGATACCATTTTTTGATTTTTACTAAACTCTTTAACTACACTTGAAGAATTATATTCCATTTTTTTCACATTTCTAATTTTTATTGTATTATGTTCATTTGTACTATTTGCTTTTACTTCTCTGCTGTTTTCGGTATTATGAAAGAACTTTTACTCAATAAAATACCAAGAAGTTTTGATTATAGAAAACATAACATTTAAAATATATAAAATTGATTATTATGAGGAAAGTCTTGTCCTCATTAAAATCTTTATTTTAAAACTATATCATTGAATTTTTGATATAAATTTTTGCTCTTAATATATTCATACATTTCATACGAAAAATTATAAAATTTTTCATAAAGTATATGTCGATCATCATTGGGAGTCCATTTTTTATCAATTTTACATAAATTTTCGGCTGCTTTTGCAATATCTGGAAAAATTCCCGCTCCATAGGCTGCTAATATTGCAGCACCTAGAGATGTAGCTTCTCCTACAATATTCCTAACACATATAATCCCTAAAACATCAGCATATATTTGATTCCAAAAATCAGAACGAGAGCCACCACCTGTTAACATTAATTCATTCGGTTCAATTCCTAATTCCTTAAAAACTTCAATATTTTTTCTTATTTCGTAAGCCACACCCTCAAGTACGGCTCTATAGAGATCTTTACGTTCATGACCCAAAGCTAATCCAAAAATAATACCTCTGGCAAGTGGATTCCAATGAGGGGCCCCAGAACCAACGAAATGGGGAATTAGGAGTAAGCCATTTGCACCAATGGATGATTTCTCCGCTTCAGCTGTAATTAAATTATAAGAATCTTGACCTTCTTGAGCGACAACACATTCTGCGTTTCCAATTTGATCACGAAACCATCTGAGTACTGCTCCAGTTGTAAATATACTAGCTTCTTGGACCCAAGTACCGGGAACTGCGTGGCAGCTACATAAGACTCGTTTTTCAGGATCGAATTTGGGTTGAGATAAAAAGGCTAAAATAAAACTTCCAGTTCCCGTAGTGCATTTAATTTTTCCAGGAGAAACAACTCCCACACCTAGGGCTGCAGATTGCTGATCTCCAGCACCAGTTACGACTAATGTTTTTTTATCGAAGAGAGTTTCCTCAGTAACAATTTCACCTATATCAACTCCGCTTTCTAAAGCATCTGGCATTTTATCTAAATCTATTTCCAAATCAGATGCAATTTCTTCTGAATATTCTAATTTATTAATATCAAATAACATTGTTCTACTTAAATTACTAAAATCACTAACATATTTTCCTGTTAGTTTATGAATTATGTAATCAGATACCAATAAAAATTTATGAGTCTTCTGGTAGATGTTCGGTTTCTTATCTTTGAACCAAAGTATCTTAGGAGCAGTAAAATACGGGTCAATAGTTAAGCCTGTTATGCTATAAATTTTATCCACACCTATATGTTTCTTAATAAATTCCACTTGTTCTGTAGTACGACGATCTTGCCAGACTATAGCATTATGGAGTGGATTCCCTTGACGATCCACAGGAACAATCGTCTCTCGCTGGTTTGTAACAGAAAGACTTACAATCTCAGTTTTATCTATCCCGCTCTTTTTAATCGCCCTTTCAATTGTTATCTTAAGTGAATTCCACCATACATCGGCATCCTGTTCCACAAACGAGGGAGAAGGATAAAAACTCTGCCATTCTTGATAATCGTTAGCAATAATCGTACCTGCTAAATCAAAAATAAAAGTTCTGCATCCCGTTGTTCCTAAATCAAGTGCGGCTACAAACATGATAGATCTACATTCTCATTTGTATTATCATAAAATATTGATTCATTTCTAATAATTAATATTAATAATAAATTAAAATAATCTACATATTAATTGAAATTATAAAAATGCATTTAATAAATACAATTAGAAAATATTACTTAAATTATAGAAAATTATCAAGATTATTAGTATTTAGGTCTAATTCAAATGAAAGAAATTCTTTAGAATAGTGGTTAAATTGAGGTATTTGAAATGATAATAAACTTATACCTAATTGATTTTCAATTTCATTAAGAAGAAAATTTTGAATTTTCTCTGGATCTTTCATATAAAAATCGACCCAATAAGGAAATAATATCAAGAAAATGCCAGCATCATTAACTATCTTCTTTTTGAGTAAGTCATTGATAATTTGTCTCAAAAACAACGCTAGATCACAATCATTTTTATGATAATAATTGGGAAAAATATAATGTTGTCCCCCATTTGATTCAAGAGCTAATTTTAGTTTAGTTAAATCATTTCTTAATTGTGGTCTTATTAAAACACTCTTCGTTAATTCTATAGTATTACCATCTAATTTCAACTCTATAAACCCAAATGGCAATTCTATGAGAATAATATCATTTGTTTTAAATAGCTTATTTTCAATAAAGTCATTATAAAATTGGTTAGACATGGCATCTATTACTGATGTTTCCAAATTCGAGATTTTATATTGTTGTGCATAAATATTTTTTTGAAATTTCTTCATTTTTTTCATATTAATGTTAATTTTTTCAGCTCGTAATTCTGTATATCCATCAAAATGAGCAAGTGAAATAAATTTTTTAATATAGTTGTTAGAATAACTAATTTTAATAATATCGTCTATTATTTTAAGAGGGGTTTTCTTAAACATAATATCATCTTCGAAAATATATGATAAAATCCTATAAACATACCATCGACAAATCCGCTCATATTTGTTTTCAGAACATTTAGGGCACCCATACCGCTTTAAGTGATCATATGATGACTCAAACCTGTGTCGTCGAGGACATCTTACCTCAATGAATGTTTGAGAGGGATATGTATCATCTTTTTCTACTCTAACATTAAATGCAGGGCTACTTGTAATCATTATATATCCCAACGATTCAATTTTTCTTTTTACCTCATTATAAGTTAGCTTAAATGGCAAAATAATTCTATCTATAGAAATACCATAATCTTGAGGTAAAAATGAGAAAAATTTACTTAAACCGAATTTTTTCCTTTCACTTCTTAAATCCAAGGTATCACTCAAGTATTCCCCTAAATCGATGCCAGTTACTCTTTTTTCAAGAACCCCTGTTAATTGATACTTTAGCAAAGCATAATAAAGTAATATAATAGACAAATCAGTAGCACTTTTAAACTCACCTAAATCCTCTGGTCTTAATCCATTTTCAATAGCAGATTCAAATAAATCCATAGCAATTTGTTGTAGATTTTGTGCATCTGTGTCAGATAACTTTAATCTTATAATAATTTCTGAAACAGAGCTATTTATTTTTTCTTCCAATACTATCTTAAAATCTTGATCATAAATAATTTTAACATATGAGGGAATTTCTTCTGCGAGATTTTTTACTCCGTCAGGTAGAAACGGGAAAAATTCATTGATATAAGGTCTCTCAAAGGTATTCTTTGTTCTAAACTTCATAATTTTAAAATCTTGTCCTATAGAAGACCTGATAGCCTTTGCTGTAAGCGGTTTCCCATGAATTTTCCGAATTTTGAGGGAAATTAAAGCATAATAAACTAATATAATTGATAATTGATTTGTTTTCTTAAAAGTTAGATGTTCAGGTTTTAAATTTTTATAAGTAAGCGCATATTTAAATAAATCTAAGCCTTTTTCTACTAAATCGGCTAAAGAGATATTTAAGGAATATTTATTAATAACTTTTAGAGCCAAAATTTCAAGTATTTCTTTTAAATCTGCTTTATAAGTAGTAACGAACATAGTACCATAACGCCGAGGCACATTATCTACTATCAGCTTTACATTATTTGGTAAATAGTTATAAAGTTTATTAGGAGATAGATCTTTTAAAAACCAATCTGAACCAAATCCTAAGGCATTATAATTATGATCTACAGCTATTGCTATGGACTTTGCATTAATTCTATTTCCTCCTAAACTCGCTATGCCAAATGAAATTAAAGCAAAATAAACTAAATATATAGATAAAAAATTTGCTCCCTTTTGCCGTCCCAATTTAACGGGTTTAAAAGCCTTATGAGAAACAGCATAATCAAACAGATTAAGTGCAAATTTAATCAGTTTTTTATTATCTAAAGATTTTAAATTGTATCTATTCAAAATATTCATCGCTACGATTTTGATTTTCTCTTTCAATTTCTTTCTGAAATCTACATTATCGTAAGTAATTTCTCGCTGTGTGTTTTTTATCGTCAAAGAATTTTTTAATTCGTTGTGATTTTCCTCTATATAGGTATTTATTAACCCATCGAATTCCTGAGGTGTATCTTTTTGATCGATTTTATTATGAACCAATGATGGAACTTTTGGCTCTATCTGACCCACTTGATACGTTTTGAAATATCGATCATTTATATAGGATAAAGGATTGTCTGAATTTTTTGCAGTAAAATGCTTGTATACAATACCTTTATCATTTTGGTTGGAATTGTTAGAACCTATTATGAATTGTTTGAATTCAAGTTCATCTGGAATATGTTTGTTATAACCTTTCACAATGTATTTCTTGAAATGTATTTTTTCCCCATCTTCTTTTTTTTTATCATTCATTTTTATTTTTGTTTTGTCTGTTTTTTAATTTTTTTTCATTTTTATTATCGTTCTTTTTCCTAGGCTCTAACCAAGCAGCTTTACCATCGAACATAGGCTCATAATCCTTATTTCCTGCCACATCTATCAGAGTATCTGCCGGTGCCTCGATATAGCATTTATTAGTTTCAAGGTCGCATTTAATAATCGTATCTCTAATTTTTATAACAGGTAAGGGGTGTATTTTAGTCTCTTTTGATGTAATATTTTCACTTTTTCCATTTTGACAATTAACAGTTCCAGAACCTTCAAGTTTTATGGAAGGTAATTGTTTTTCATGGAATCTTATTTTTTTTATACTTTTAATTAGTTCATTAATATCCTCTCTTTCACGATACCATTGATATAAATCTGGAAGATATTTATCCCAACCATTTTTTTTGAATAATGTTTCATAATCTTCTAATTTCATTATAAATAACCTGGTTTTATTCAATTTTCTTTATGCTGTCTTTAAATTGTTTAAAATATTGTTTCGTCTCGTTAATGATTTCGTCAAAGACTTTCTGAATAGCCCTTTTTTCATATTTATCAATTTCAGAATTCGCAGGTAATCTGTTCGATAACGCTTCCAAAATGATTTTCACATTAGTTTCAATATTTTTGAATAGAGTTTCATAATTTTCTAATCTTGTCATTAAAATTCCCTGTTTTTATTCAATATATTGTAAGAGATTTTTAAATTGCCTTAAATATCTATTCGTTCTATTAACCATGCAAAATCCATAAATCTAATTTATCTGAATATAAATTTCTTGAAAATATAGATATTTAAAAAATCTTATAAGTAGCATTTAAGTCGTCCTATAATATTTTTTAAGTAGTGTTAATCTTTAATAATTAAAGCTTTTTTAGAGGGATAATGAGGATAATTATGAAAGAAAAAGATGAGTCAAGTCCATTTATTGATATCCGTTTGAGCGATCAATTAGCATATTATAGGAAATACATAGATTTAATTAATTCTATAGCTAAAGATTTGAAATTTGTTAGGATAATACCTATTCTCAATAGGAACTTACTAGAAAATTTATTGAGAGATATTTTTTCTTCAAGTCTAAAGGGAGAATCTAATTATTTGTATTTTAATCAAAGTAGAGGTCGCATTAGAAATTTTTCAACACTCTTGGATCTATTTAACAAGTTAAGAAATAATTTTGGAGAATCCTATGCAATAGATATTCCTGATAAAATTATTGGGTATTTGGATAGATTCCGAAAAGATGGAAATTACAACTCGCATGAAATTGAGACTTTGATTAAATCAAACTATATTAACGAGATAAAAGATGATTTTAATGCAACTGTACGTGTTTTAGTTCAATTATGTCAGAAAATTATTAACTCTGATAAAAAAATAGATAAAATTAATGAGAAAATCCTAAAAGGTTATGGTAAAAATCTTAAAAGCGCCGAGACAAGTAAAATTATTAGACTTATATCATCTATTAGAAATGACATTAATAGCATTAACTCTCATGAAATAAAAGATCGAATATCAATTACACTCAATGAAAAAGAAAGGATACAACAAAAAATAGATGAACTTCATGTTAGCATTACTAAAATAAACCTTAGCACTGATTCATTGATTGGTATAATTAAAAATATAAGTAAGTTAGAATTTGTTCTGCATTCGAAAGATCCCAATAAGGATTCACTATTAAATTACCTTGAATATATATCCGCTTATTTTAAAGCAAATTTAATAATCTTGAGCGAAAACGATATAATAATAGCCAAACAAATAATTAAAATAAAAAATCAAAAGAATAGGATAATATTATTGTCCATATTCTTGGCAATCTTTATTACATTAGCAATGATCTCAAGTATAATTTATAAAATTAATAAATAAGTAAATTTAAAAACTAAAATAATAAAAAATCACCTCTTTTCATCGAAGTAAATTATTAATACCTTTCTCTGAGTTCTTTGAAAAATTCTTGAAACTCTCTGAATTGTCCGTTTTCACTATTCACTTTTTGTTTTTTAAGTACTACCAATAAAACTTTTTCAATAAATCTAGTAAGTTGTTTTTACTTGACTTAATTGAAGGTAAATATAAAATTTCTACAAATTCTCTAATTAATGGACGGATTATCAGGACTTTACTTTCTGGAACTCGAACGCTCACCCATTTTGTTTTTTCACCGAATTTTTTCTTCCTCCCCATGAAGTCACGTCTTTTTTCAATGATAGCCCATAAAGAACATATATAAAGATAACTTAAAACTCAGATTTTTAAACTTCTCAATTAATCCAAATTCCCCTAAAATAACGTATCACGAAATCTCGTTAACATGACACGAAAAACCTTTTGTATCTTTGTATTATTATACGAAAGTCACAATAAGTCAACTTTTTTGATACCCACAATAAGGACATATGAATTTAGCTAACCCCACATTAAAACCTTTTATCTCTGTGATCAGTTTGTTGCAGTTCGGACATCTTGGTGAATACACGGGGAACCATTGTCCTTTAATATTTGGTATCTGCTTAAGCATTTTATTAAATTTGAGTTTTTCTAAATCTTCCTTATTTATGTGGAGTAATTGCTGTTCTTCGGCAATAGATTTTCCCTTAGGTGCTAAAACCATTAAGAATTTCATTTCTTTTGGATTATTTAGTAAAGATAAAGTTCGTAATATCGCTTCTTCTTTATATTGATTAAATAATTTCCCTAGTTCTGGTGGCGCTAATGCTACCAAGGTTGCTTTTGAATCTTTTAATTCATCTTTTACTTTTTGAAATAAGAACTGGAATATTCTTCTTTCATTATCCATACCCCACATTAAATTCCAAGGCTTAATATCGTAATCTTCATCACTTGGACCTACAATTCGTTTGATGCTTTCAACCCATGAATAATGTTTGAATTTATATAGATTTGAGAGTGTATCATCAAAAAATTCCGGTTCAATTACAGGAAATGTTTTAAATATATTTTTCAATGAATATAATTTAACTTCAGTTAAAGTTTTTAAATTAAGTGAATCCCATGGTGTTAAAGTAAAAATACTAAAGAAATCCATTTCTTTTCATTTTTTTTTCATATTATAGGATATATTATCAATAGAGTCTATGTTTAAAAATTAATTTTATATTTTAAATTAACAATTTTTAAAAATTACATTCAATATAATATCTCGTATGACTTCAATTTGGGATACTAAGGCTGATGCTGTTCAAAAAGGAGATAAACTAAGAGATGTCTCTCCTTTGCATGATAAAACTAAAGTGGATGAAAATGGTGTCACCCACTATGTATTCAGTAAAATTTTATTCAATAATCCATGGTATAAAATTCCAGACAATGACTTAGAATTGTTTAAAAACTTTTTAAATGGAGGATCACGGGCATATCCTTCTGATGGGAGCATTCCATGCGATGTCGTGGCAGGAGAAGCGCGAAGGATTATTAACAGAATAGTAGAAATTTCAAATGAACCAAACAACATTTATTATAACGATGCATGTGAAACATTAAAGGATGGAAAATTTGAATTGGTTCGCGGGACTCTGAAATTATATTTAGGAAAATATACAACTAGAGATTGGAGAAGAAAACGCTTCACGGACGATATTGATTTCTGGTCTTTTCAGATCCATTTATTAGATCATGTTTTAAGGGAAATGGGTTGGATTAAAAACAAAGAATCAGGAGAATGGGAAAAACGTATAGGATGGATTAATCCAGATACGGGTGAAACTAGATATGAAGCGCTTTGTGCAGCAAATAATCTAAACCAACTACTCGATTTTGGTGCTGGAAGTTATCTAGAAGGAACAAAGCTTAGAGAGATTTTTAACAAGAAGCTAAAACGAGGACACGATGTTGATCTTAGTGATATAGTTAATGTGGCATTATATAATGATGGTTCAATTGGTAGAAATAAAGATGAGTGGAATGAAGTATGGGTTTCTTTTGAAGCTGCAACTAATACTAGAAACACTAGAATTACTTCAAATATAATAAGTTTATGTCGGTATTCGTTAGGTATTGCTGATCATTTAGAAAGGCTTAGTATTGCTTTATCCAACCATCATGAAAAAATTTTTGATAAAAAGGAGTATCCTGATGAAGCATTAAAGAGAATTTGTAGAAACTCAATCTATTGGTTAGAATATCTTGAAAAAGATGGTCCAGAAACAACCAGAAAGATGATACATGAGTTTTTACTTGAACAAATGGATGAAAAACCTATCCATGTAAAAAACTTGAGATCCTTTGTTGAAAAAGTTTTAAGATTACTTAATTCTAAGTATGAATATCTCAAAATTGTATTTGAAGTTGAAAACTAAAATGGAATTTTTAATACAAATCATCGTGAAAGATGCGTTTCACGAATATTCACACAAATTACTCTAAAGTCTTTATTTTCAAATAATCAACTGTAATTGTACTCTTTGTCTCAATTATATCTCCAGTTATCAACACTTTTTTATCGAGAAATTTATGCAATTCAGGATCTTTTTGCCATAAATGAGTTTTTTTCCTAACTATGACTTCTGACCATCTGTTTTTGTAATTATCTAATGGTTTAATATAATATTCAGGGCCCTCCGATCGTGTCCCCTTTCCTTTAACTTTAGCAAAAAGAATTCCTCTAATTTCACTTATAATCTAAGTCCACCTAATTAACTATTTTTGTTTAGAAAGATACCTTATTTTTACGAGTAAATCACGCAATTCCATTTTATCATTATCAGGTGTAATATACTTCTTTTTTATTCCTTCTGAAAGCGGGATTGTTTCAATTTTATTTCCCTGGAGAGATACCATATTCCCAAAGTTACCTTGTAAAACAAGTTTCATTGCTGCTAACCCAAATCTTAATCCTAAAATCCTATCAAACGAATTAGGTGTTCCAGCTCGCATAGTATGTCCAAGAACTACACTTCGACATTCAAAATCTACTCCATTTTTCTGAAACTCTTGTTTTAAGTCGTTTCTTAAGTTTAATTCTTCAACAATTATTTGGGACATATTCAGTTTTACCAATAATGGATTACCATATGTATCTTTAGGCAGATTATCAATTGTTTCCTTAGATATGGTTTTAAAATCTCGATCCAAAGATTCTGAATTTGGATAGGCTCCTTCGGATGTAGCAATTATATGATATTTATAGCCGGCATTAACTCTTTTTTTCAAGATATCAATGATGTCCTTTTCTAAATCAAACGGAGTTTCAGGAATTAATATTATATCGGCTCCAGCAGAAATTCCACTATACATTGTTAAAAAACCAGCATCTCTCCCCATAACTTCAACAACAAATACTCTCTGATGTGAACGAGCAGTAGTTGTAAGATTATCCATTGCGTTAGAGGCTAATTGCGTCGAACTCCAGAAGCCAAACGTATAATGTGTTCCTTGCAAGTCATTATCAATGGTTTTTGGCACTCCTACCACTTTTGCATCGGCATATTTATATAAAGTATCCGCTACTCCTAACGTATCATCCCCCCCTATTGCGATTAAAGCATCTATTCCTAATTCTTCAAATTTTTTAGCCAATTCTTTTGCTTTTTCTTCTTTTGAGCTTACCCCTTTAAATGGGTTAGTTCTACTCGTGTAGAGAATAGTCCCTCCAACAGTATGTAGGTCATCATGTTCAGAAATGTCAAGAGGGATTGTGCGGTTTTCCAAAAAACCTTTCCACCCTTTAAGGATTCCAACACATTCAACCCCAGCATCATAAGCTTTAAGCATAATACCATAGATTACAGAATTCAAACCAGGACAGTCACCACCCCCTGTAAGAATACCAACCTTTTTAATTTGATTTCCCATAAACATTCACAATATTGAGAATTTGATTTTATTTTGATAATTAACAATTATGATAAGGTCATATTTTATTTTTATTCTAACTTTTCTATTCCAAGTTTTTCAAATTTATATTTCGACTTATTTTGTGGGATAATATAACTCCCTCCTTGAGGATCAGTTAATATCAATGTAAACTCATAATTTCCTTCTAATGCTTTCTTTAAATTATTTAAAATGTCATCAATTTCATTCAATTCTGGATCGTTATTTTCAAGATTTTTTCTATATATTGAAACAGCACTTTCAAATCTGTATAATATGCCTTCTACATTTGTATAATAAAAATCTGCTCTTGGTCCCGGTTCTACTATTAATTCAAGTTCAGGAATTTCTAGCTTTCCTAGTGGCGAACGATAAATTTTTGATTTAAGATCCTCCTCATTTGTCACTTTCAAAGTCATAATCCCTGGATCCATATTTGTTGTTAAGGGAATTACATCATTTTTATGAAAATTGCAATTTCCACATTCGAATTTTAATATGAGCATTTTATCTCCATCGGGAAGATCATATATGCTCTTAATAATATCAATAGTACCTATCCCACACGAAGGGCATTTAAATGAATATACAATTTCGCTATTCCTTTTCTTACTAGACATAAGAATAACTTCAAATTAACTCAAATTTTATTTGGTTTTATTTTAAAGTTTCTCTAAATTAATTCAAAATAATGATATTTAGAAAATAAACTATTTATTAGAACCTTATTTTTAGATATAATAATTATAATTAAAAACTCTATATTATTGTTTAATATTGCAATTATAGGAGTAAAATCAAAAGAACTCTTGTTCATTAATTACAGAAGAACTCAATAATAATAAGTTGGTTAAATATGTCTCAAGAAGAAAAAATTGTAGAAATATCAATGCACTGTCGAGGAGGTCAAACATGCATAACTGCAAGTCAATTATTAACTGAAATGGCATTTGAGAAAGGTTTTAAGGACACAATAGCAATTCCTATAATTGGTGCTGAACGAAGAGGTGCCCCTATACAAGCATTTGCAAAAATTTCGAAAAGCAAATCAATTAAAACATATGATAGTGTAGTAAATCCGGATTATATTTTAATGTTTGATACATCATTGCTGGATATTCCGAAAATTAAAGAAACCATAAAAGAGGGTACAACATTAATAGTAAATAGCCCAGATCCAATCGATACTACTGACCTTCCTAAAAACATAAAAATTTTTATAGTTGATGCTACAGGAATTTGTATACAAAGAAACTTTATGCATTCTAGTGGTCCTATTCTGAATATCCCTATGTTAGGAGCATTTGGAAAAGTTACAGGATTTTATGATCTTAATATTATGGAGAAAATTATTAAAAAAGAATTCGGAGAGGGGAGATTGGAGAAAAACATGATCACCGCTAAAGAGGCTTTTGAAACGGTAAGGGAGGTTTAATATGTCAAAATCTAAAAAGTGGAAAAAAATCAATAAATCCGTAAAAGAACGCCCTAAAGTTCAAGAATATAAAAATTGGAAGGAATTACCACCGATTCCTATATCATTACCTATCGACGGCAGTATAGGGACTACAGGGGATTGGCGGACATTTAGACCTGTTATTAAAGAAGGATGCAATAATTGCGGCATCTGTTTCCTTTTTTGCCCGGAAGGAGTTATTTCTAGGAAGGAAGATGGTTCTTTTGAAATTGATCTTAACTATTGTAAAGGTTGTGGGATCTGTGCAAAAGAGTGCCCTTCAGAGAATATAGAAATGGTAAGAGAGAGTGATATAGAAGATGGTTGAAGCTCAAAAAGACTTTATACAACAACGTGAAACTAAAATCATTAAAGGAAATGTAGCTGCTGCATATGCGGCAAAATCGGCACGTGTGCAAGTAATTAGTGCATATCCAATAACACCTCAAACAACAGTCGTTGAAAAATTATCGGAATTTGCAGATAATGGGGAGATGCCGGGAACTCAATATATAAAAATGGAGTCAGAACATAGTGTTTTTGCTGCTGTAGTTGGTGCTAGTCAAGCGGGTACTAGAACTTTTACCGCTACTGCAGGTCAGGGAATTTTTTATGCTCATGAAATGATTCATTGGGCTGCAGGTACCAGACTTCCAATTGTTGTTGCGATTGCTTCAAGAGGACCAGCACCACCTTGGAATATTTGGGCAGATTTTACAGATGTTCTCAGCCAACGTGATACGGGATGGATGAGTTCATTTTGTGCCTCTCATCAAGAAATTTATGACGAGATTTTAATGTCTTATAAAGTGTGTGAAGATCACGAGATATTGCTTCCAAAATTTATCGCTTATGGCGGTTTTATCCTATCTCACACCTCAAAACCAGTGATAATCGAAGATCAAGAACTTGTAGATAGATTTTTACCTTCTTTACCAGGTGAAGAAGGGTGGCCACATATATGGATGGATCCTAAAAGACCGATGATGTTTGGAAATCTTATAATGCCATCGGGATTTTATTATGAATTTAGAATGAAAATTCATGATGCTTTCATTCAAGTAAAAGAAAAAATTAAAAGTGTTGCTAAAGAGTTTGAACAAATGTTTGGGAGAAGTTACGGAAATGGTTTGATTCAAGAATACAAAATGGATGATGCTAAAGTCGGTGTTGTAATATATGGTGATTTAGCACTACAGATGGAACAAGCCGTTGATGATTTAAGGGAAGAAGGATATAAAGTAGGCATGATAAAATTAAGACATTTTCGACCATTTCCCGTGGAAGACATCATAAACTCCGTCAAAAAAGTCGATACTATAGGAGTTATTGATAGAGCAACGGCATTCGGATCACAAACTGGAGGACCAGTCAGTTGTGAAGTCAAATCTGCGCTACATGAAATAAAAGAAGCGCCAAATGTTCTACCTATTATTAATGGTTTAGGTGGAAGAGAAGTCTCTCTTGAACAGCAAAAAAACCAATTAAAAATGTTAGTTAAACTGAATGAAACTGGAGAGTTGCCAAAAGATATTATCCATGGAACTCTTTGGGATGGATTATTGGAGGTTGAATGAATAATGGTTAAATTAAAAGAAGCCTTAGATTCATGTCAAGAAGAATTCTTCCTTCCAGGAAATTCTTGTTGTGCTGGTTGTGGGCTTGAGATAGCACTTAGGTGGGCAATGAAAGCATTGGGTCCTAATACAGCACTAGTAACACCTGCTTCGTGTTTAAATGTTGTGATTGGATTATGGCCCAAGACAGCACCTAATTTTCCCTTTACTAATATGGCATTTGCCGCAGCAGCCGCAGCTGCTACTGGTATGGAAGCTGCTTTTAAAGCTAAGGCATATAGATTTCCTAATAAAGGATGGGATAATATAACATCATTGGTATTTGCTGGTGATGGAGGAACTGCTGATATTGGGATTCAAGGTTTAAGTGGCGCGGCGGAAAGGAATTCAAATATACTTTATGTGTGTTATGATAATGAAGCTTACATGAACACGGGGATCCAACGTTCTTCTAGCACACCCCATGGAGCGATCACTACTACAACCACAAAAGGGAAAGAAAGATATAAGAAAAATCTTCCAGGAATATTAGCCGCACATGAAATACCTTATGTTGCAACATGTAGTATTAGTGAACCTCTTGATCTTTATGATAAATTTAAAAAGGCTAAATCAATTAAGGGTTGTAAGTATATCCATATTTTAGCTCCTTGCCCTCCTGGTTGGGGATATCAAAGTGAAGAATCAATAGAAGTGGCACGTTTAGCTGTAAAAACGGGCTCCTGGATCTTATATGAAGTTGAAAATGGTATCATGACACTATCTAAGAAAAGCAAATCATTATTGGATTCTTCAAAAAGAGCTCCATTAGTAGATTATCTTTCGAAACAAAAACGATTCTCACAAATATCTGAAAAAGATCTAATAGAGCTTCAGGAACACATAAAGCATAATTGGGAACGAATTAATGTTGAATTAAGTTGTCAAGAACAATACCCAAAATAATCTTTAAATTTATTCAATACTCTTTTTGTATTATCGGTTTTAATTTTTATTAATATTAAAATGGGATTCTTGATAAAGTTAGGTGGGAAAAAACTAGAAGATATTGAAGTTTATTTAGAAATTGCGGTGGAAAATATAATAGAAGGAAAAGTTATTGCTTTTCCGACTAACTCAGTTTATGGGATTGGAGGAAATCCTTTAAACCTAAATGTGGTTAACAAATTATATGATATTAAATTCAGAGATAAAGCTAAAGGATTTCTTTTGTTAGTTTCCGATTTTGAAGAGGCTTTAAAAATCGCGGAATTTAATGAGTTAGCCAAAAAATTAGTGAAAAAATATTGGCCAGGTCAGTTAACATTAATTTTAAAAAAAAATGAACCGAGTATTATTCCACCAGAAGTAACTGCTTTTAAAGACACAATTGGCCTACGAGTTCCTGAAAACGCGATCATCTTGAATATATTGAAGCTCTTGAAAAAAGAGGGACATCTTGGAGCTATAATAGGGACTTCAGCAAATTATTCAGGTGAACCTCCTTGTATTAGCGGAGATGGAGTTGCAAAGAAAATATTAAGTCCTATTGATTTAATCCTTGATGGGGGTAAATCTAAATCTCGATTACCAACAACTATTGTTGATTGTACAACAGTAGAACCAAAATTTTTAAGAATTGGTAAGATACCTGAGGAAGAGATTTTAGAATTTTTATCATAAAAAAGAGAGTGGTATACATGAAAAATTTTAATTTACTAATCTCAACATCTAGGTTTAATGAGAGGAACGCCACTACTGAAATGTGGTTTACCCTATTAATATGCGGTGATAATTATCCAATAATTTCAAGGTTAACGTTTCCTGGGTTAATTGTTGCTTTAACCAACATAGATGCCAAAAGAGTAATTTTAAAAATTCGACAAATATTGAAAAATAATCCTCATTTTTTTCAATTTATCCTAAAAATTATTCCCATTGATTTTGTATGTGAAACTAACACTAAAATATTAGTTAATCTAATACAAGAACATTCTAAGGCTTTTATTAAAGAGGGAGATTCTTTCAAAATAGTATTAAAAAGGAGAAAGCATGAAAAAATAGAAAGGAATAATGTAATTGAACGAATTGCTAACCTACTAAATAATAAGGTTGATCTTGAAAATCCAGATAAAGTTATTAGACTTGAGGTATTAGGTAATTTTTGTGGTGTGTCTTTTTTAGAAAGAAATGATATTATTAGAATAGGGAATCTATAAAAGTTACTTTAATCCATTTTTGTTTTTTCTAGATTCAGAAGAGCCATTTTCTCGCAAATTAAATCAGATATTACCAAAGATAAAGGTTCTAAATTATTTTTGAAATCTGTTATATTGTTTTTCTTATTCCCATAAGAATTTAAAACAGATTTGATTTGCAAGTCAGAAATTTCATAGTTGTTAATGATTGTATTGATCTTTTCAATTGTTAAGCTATTTATTATTAAATCTATCTCATTGACATCTAATATTTGTAAGATCTCCTTGTTTATTTTATTTAGGTTATCAATTGGTGAAACAATACAGATTATTATGTTTCCTTCCTTTAAATCATAATAATCAATGCCAAATGATTCAAAACCTTTATTTATTTGCCTGCTTGTTGATAAGTATAACAGTAATTCAATATTTTTTTTATTTGAAATGTGAGTTTTATGAAAAAAAGCTTTTTGCATATAATAACATGCAATAAAGATATGATCTTGATTTAAAACATATTTATCGCTAATAAATTGTATGGTTGACTCTTTATTTTTATCTTGGAGTTCCTCAATTATATTAAATACATAATTTAAAGCTTCTTCTTCATCATGTATTTCATTAGCTTTTAAAAATTGATTTAAGTCAAATTTAATTTGATTTATTCCAACAAAATATCTTAATTTCATTGCTTCAATATAAAAGTCTCTTACAATCATACAGGGAGTCTCCAAACAAGCCAATCAGGCATTATACTGAATTGGATTTTAACAAAAATAAATATTATAAGAATTAGTATCAAATAAATTGTAAAAATCCAATCTTTTAATGAAAATTTAATTGTATAATAATATGAACGTTCTTTTTTACTTCCAAAGGCTCTTGATTCTAAAGCTTCCGCTACATTAAAAGCTCTTTTAATTGAACATATAATTAATGGGATTAATAAAGGAAAGAGGTTTTTGATTTGATTAATAAATCCTTTTTTTTGCATCTCATATCCTCTACTTTGTTGCGCATCGATGATATTTTGGGCTTCATTAGCAATAGTTGGCACAAACCTAAACGCTAAAGAAAAGGAGAAAGCAAATTCATATGGAAATTTCATAGATATCAAAGAAAGAGCTAAATCGTTTGGATCTACTGTTAAAAAAAAGATTGAAAATGCCGATACCATGATACAAATTCTCAATATCATAGCTATAGCAAAAGATAAGGATAAGAATAATGTGTTTAATATGATTATAAAGAGGACTAAGAATGATAATCCACGAATACTTTTAATCCACTGTTTTAAAATTTTGCCAAAAATAACTAAAGGGATTAAACTCAAAAAAATAATGAGTAAAGGAATAATTTGATTGAATAATAAGGCACTAATAGTGTATGTTAGTGCAAGTACTAATTTAGCTCTTGGATCTAAATTATGTAGAAAAGATTCTTTTTTCATAAATTTAAAAGCATTGAGAAATTCTAATGACATATAATTTTACTCCTCCTGAACACTAGTGGTTTTATTCCTCAAAAAATTAATTAGATATTCGATAATATCATTTTTTGAAACTGCTTTATTGATATCTTGGAATCCTATTTTTTGTAGAGCTAAAGATAATTGTCGAGTTTGAGGTAGAATTAATGATGATCTTTCTGTTAAAAAGTTATTATTTAACACATTTTGTGTAGGACCATCCGCAATAATTTCCCCACTCTCCATCAAAATTGTCCTAGGGATAAATTCAAAAGCAAATTCAACATTATGTGTGATAATAATTATGGTTTTGCCTTTTTCCTTCTCAGTATTGATTAATTTAATGAAAGATTCAATTTCTCTAGCATCTTGACCTAGAGTAGGTTCATCGAATACTAAGATTTCTGGAGCTCTGCAAATTATTGAAGCAATAGCTAATTTTTTGGACTCCCCTCCTGATAAGTTTAAAGGAGATCTATCTCGGTATTTGTCAAGGTTAAAATTTTTTAAGATTTCATTTGTTTTTATTTGAAGCTCTTCCTTATTCAGATAAAGATTTTTTAAAGAGAAATTAATTTCATCCTCAACAGAGTTAGCAAATAGCTGATGAGAAGGATTTTGAAAAATTAAACCTATATTTTTTGATAACTCTGCTATACTTTTAGAATTAGTGTTTTCATTGTTGATGTAAATATCACCTGATGTTGGTCTAATTAATCCATTCAAGGTTCGAATAAGAGTTGTTTTCCCGGCTCCATTTTTACCCATTATTCCTAACATTTCTCCTTTATGAACATTTAAATTAATATTTTTCAAGGCTACAGTGCCATTTGGATAAACATAGTCGATATTTTCAATAATAATTAATGGTAAATCTTTCGATATAGTAATCACCTTTATTCTGATTGTAATTTTTTCATGGAATCTATTGCAGCCGGAATTGAAGCTGGTATTTTTCCAAAAAATAAGTTTTCATTTCTTAATCTATTGAATATCGTGTAAATCACAGGTTTATTTAACATCAAATTTTGAAAGTGTATTCCATTAAGCACATCATCACGAGAATCATGTTCAATGGCTTCTCCATTCCTCATCAAGATCATTTGATCTGCAAACGGAAGTACTAAGTCCAATCGATGTTCACTTATCATAATTGTAAGATTTCTTTCAACTTGAATTTCTTTTATCAAATTAATGATTTTTTTTGCCATATAAGGGTCCAATAAAGCTGTTGGTTCATCTAATATTAGAATTTTGGGTTCTAAGACTAAGATTGAAGCAATAGCAACACGTTGTTGTTCTCCACCACTTAATTCGAATGGTGCTTTATCCAAAATATGTTCAATCTCGGTTAACGAGGTACTTTCTTTTATCCTTTTTGAGATTTCTTTTGGAGGAACACCTAAATTTTCTAGTCCAAATGCTATTTCATGTTCTACATTCATAGCGATTAATTGATTCTCCGGGTTTTGAAATACTATGCCGACATCAGTAGATAATTTTGCAATAGGTGTATTGATTGTATCTTTTTCATTTACAAAAACTTTTCCCTTATAAAAACCAGAATAAAATTGGGGGATTAAACCATTCATGCATCTAATTAAGGTTGTTTTTCCAGAACCAGTTTCACCACATAACAAAATAAAGTTATCTTCTTCTATCCTTAAATTAATGTTATTTAGAGCATATTCTTCATTTCCTTTATAACGATAATAAAACTTTTCAAATCTTATTAAATCCATGTTTAATATGAATCCTTAATTCAGCTTTGAATTATAATAATGTTTAATGATTTAAAATTTAGATTATAAAAAATGTTTTATTCTTTCAACAATTTTAAGAAGAACTGTATCGAAATCTGCTTTAAAGGTTAAAGACGCAGCGCCATCATGTCCTCCACCACTTCCTTCAGAATATTCTGATATTTCTTCTAAAATTTTCCCTAGATGTAATCCAGTTTTCATACAAATGCTTTTTTTTGCTCTACTATTAATCATATTCTTATCTTTTTCCTTTGAATAAATAATACTGATGTCAAATCCAGTTCTTATTAACATCGATGCAACACTGGCTCCAAAACTACTAACATTACTAATTCCAATTAAATAATCTCCTTTACGAATTAACTCGACTCTCTGTAACCCTTTTATTTTAGCAATCCTCTCTGAAATATCAGCATCAGTTTTTAACATTAATTGTAGTTGTTGAAAATTCACTTCTTCATCTAATAAATTGCTCACTTTTTTAATCGTTTGATTGTTTCCATATTTAAAAAAACCAGAATCAGTTAAAATAGCAGTAACTATGAGATTTTTATAGGGGGTTGTTAAATTTTGGTTATAATATTCAAACAACTCTAAAATAATTTCAGTAGTTGAAGAAACATTATCATTTATTAAATTTAGTGAAGAAATATTTCCATTTTTTAAAATATTTTTACCAAAATGGTGATGATCTATAAATATATAAGGAATTTCTAATTTAATGGCTTTACTACAATTAAATTGTATTTGACTTAAATCATTTGTATCATTTATTATGCATACATCAAATTCAGAAAAATCTACTTCACTTTTATGGTTAAAATTAAATTCAGGGAATTTTTCTGAAAATCTAAGCATAAAATTTTTTGTATGCTTTGAGAGTTCTGAGAAAAAGATTGATATCGGTTTGTTACAGTGTTGGATTAAAAAGAATCTTAAAGCATAACAAGATACAAACCCATCAATATCAACTAAATCATGAGTTGTAATAAGGATTTTTTTACCCTTTAAAAAGGTTAAAAAATCTTCATATTTAGAATATAACATGAAGTTGTTTAGACGCTTTTATTTTGAAGATCAGCTTGGATAGAATTACTCAATGTTGTAATTTGATTTTCCAATCTTGAATTTTTTTGGTCTAATGTTTTTAATCTCATTTCAAGAGTTACTTTTAGGCTTTTTTTCTCATCTAGAAGCTTATTCTTTTCACTTTTCAACATTATTCCGCCAAGTGACTTAAAAACTGGTGTGTCCGCGTCGATTTTTTCCAATTCTTCTATTGCAAATTCGGTTTCTCTTAGATGGGATTCTGTCTGATTTTTTTGGGTATTAATAATATCATAGGTTTGTTGTAGGTTCGCTAGATTTTGGATTTTATTTCTTTGTTCTTCATCAAGATTGTTTAAATTGATTGACATTTTTTTTTACTTCTTCTTATTCTATAATTTATTCTATAATTGTATTGTAGTAATATTTCTTTATTTTAAGAAATTTCTGCTATTTGTAAGGTATGATCAATGACTTTTCCAAAACTAATAATTTCATTCATACTAGCTCGAAATGCCGTGATATCACAAGATTCGACCTTAAAGACTAACATACAATCATTTTGTTTTTCTACTAATACTTTAGATCGATTTGTTTGTAATTTTTTAATTTCAGGAATAAACGAGTTATAAGAAATATCTCTTATCTGGGAATCATTAAAGTTTAATTCTATTATTGATTCAATTGTAAAATTTTTGTTCATTATTCTTCAACAGTTTCTAATTCTCTTTGCTTACGTTTAGCAATTCTAAAGGATTCGGCACCTCTAGGAGTTTCGATGAAATAAGCACCCCCAGTAAATCGAGCTTCACATTTTCTACAATACCAAATACCGGTTGATATTCTATGTATAGATCCTCTAGTTTCACACCTAGGGCATTTAGTATCTCCTTTCATTTTTTCTAAAATTAAACGAGTTCTTTTGCGTAAAGTACTCCCATAACGTGCACCGTATTTACCAGTGATTCCCGTTCGCTTTCCCATTTTATTATCTCAAAAATCGTTTTTAATAATTGATGTTATATTAAAACTTAGGGTAAACTATAAATTTTTCTAAACAACAATAGAAATTTGCATGGTAATTTTTATTTTGGCCAGAGTGAAACTAATTATAAAGGAAATTTATAAATAAATGATCATATAACAATTAAATTAATTATAATTCCTAATTTTTATTGTCATTTATGTCAAATCAAGTATCTTTTATTGCGGATTTAACTCAATTGGATTATGATAATTTAGAAGTAGGAAATAAAGCAGCTAATTTAAGCAAATTAATTCAATATAAATTCTCTGTTCCTGAAGGTTTTGTTATTAAAACTAATGCGTATAATGAATTTGTGAGTATTAATAATCTTGATGATATAATACAAGAATCTTTATTAAAAATCGTGTTCGATAATTATGAAACTACTGAAAAGTGTTCTAAGACTATCCAAGACTCAATTAAGAATAGTGAATTTCACTCAGAACTAGTTAATGAATTAGAATTGAAATATAAAGAATTTTCCTCTTATAGTGTTGCTGTTCGATCATCAGCCACCGCTGAAGATCTAGCATCTGCTTCATTTGCTGGACAATATGACACATATTTGAATTTGAGGGATTTTTCTCAAGTTCTCAAGCATATTAAGAAATGTTATGCGTCACTATGGACAAGTCGGGCAATTACATATAGATATAAAAACAAAATCCCTCATGAGAAGGTTAAAATTGCTGTTATTGTGCAAAAGATGATATCTGCGAAATCTGCTGGTGTTTTATTTACCTTAAATCCAATAACTTCTAAGAATGACGAATTATTAATTGAATCAAATTTTGGATTAGGAGAATCAATTGTATCAGGAAAAGCTAGCCCAGATCAATTCTTTATACGAAAACTAAAGAGAGGATCACTTAACATTCTTAATAGACGAATAGGTAGAAAAAGATTAGCAGCACACCCAAAGTCTAAAGGAACCGATGGAGGTATTGAGTATATGGAATTATCCGAAGATTTAGCCCAACAACCGTCTCTTTCTGATAGTGATATTATAAAACTTGCTAAAATAGGACTTCAGATAGAAAAAAAGTTTAATAGAATTCCTCAAGACATTGAATGGGCTATAGATCAAGATAATCGAATTAACATTCTGCAAACTCGACCCGTTACAGCAATAAAGGCAGAACCTATTCCATCTAAAATATTATGGAGCAGAGGTTATTCAGATGACTATTGGAATGATAATGTCACACCGCTCTATTTTGAACTTTTAGGGGATCATATAACAAAAGTAGTTAATATAGAATTAAACGATATAATGGGCTATAAGCGAATGGATACTGAATTATTAAAATTATATAATGCCCATGTTTATTTCAATCTCAATGTGATAAAAAGAAAAGTAGAGAATGAAATACCCAAATTTATTCGTAATGAAGACGTTTTAAATTATTTTCCAGAAGGTTCGGGTCCTTATGGAAAAATTACGACAAAGAATCTTCCATTTCATATTATTAGTCGAATAGTTGCAGAGCTCAGGATAAGTTCCTATGATCCTAACGGATCAATATCTAAAACCGCTGAAGCGTATGAAAATTGGAATCAAGAATCATTTATCCCTTATTGTAAAAAATTTGAAAATCAATTACAAGAAATTGGCGAACTAAAGGATCTTATTAGCTTAGTTGAAGATTTAGATAGAATTATGATTGCTCATTTTCGACTTGTTCGATATGGGATTCCTGTCCATAACATAGGGATGAATTTATTAGTCCAATATCTTCTTACTCGATTTATTAGTAAGGAGGAATGTTATCAACTATATCCATTTTTGATATCAGGGCTTAAAAACAAATTAACAGAAACTAATGATAAAATCCATAATTTAGCTTCTCTTATTAATAAATCTCAGGAATTGAAATCAATATTCACTAATCAAGATTCATCAGAGATTTATAACACTTTATCAATAAAAAACAATCCATCTTTTCAAAATTTCTTAAGTGAATTTGAAATATTTTTAAATGAACATGGGGTACGTGGCTTTACCAGAGAAATATATTACCCCCGGTGGAAAGAACGACCAATGAACAATGTTTTTGACATCCTAAAATCGTTAGTTATAGATAAATGGGAAGAACTGGATACGATAAAAGCTATAAATTTGAAGAAAAGAGAGCGAATTGAAATGATTGTAGAGAATAAGATAAGATCCCAACGATTTGGGATATTAAAATGGAAAATATTTTCCGCAATATTAAAAAATAGTAAGAAATACATATCATTTCGGGAGAATCAGCGCTTTAACCTCGATAAATGGATTACAATGAATAGAAATGCTTATTTAAAAATTGGGAAAAATTTTACAAAAAGAGGAATAATACCGGATGAGAATAAAATCTTTTTCCTCCGTAAACATGAAATTAAGAAATTGGCATTGGACAAATATACCATTCAGGAAATTCAACAAATATCATCTGAAGTAATTAAACGTTATGAAGATTTTAAAAGATATGAAAACAAAATACCTCCTAAGTTCCTTTTGGGTTCACGAGAATTTGATGATGAGTTAAAATATAACGATAAAAGCCCGATTTTTAATGGTCTTCCCGCAAGTCAGGGGATTACGACTGCACCTATACGCGTCCTTTATGATATTAATCTCATTTCTACTGTACGAAGTGGAGAGATTCTAGTTGTACCTCAAACAGATCCTGGTTGGACTCCTGTTTTTTCAAAAATCGGGGGATTAATAACAGAAACTGGTGGAATTCTTTCTCATGGAGCCGTAGTCTCACGAGAATATGGTATCCCAGCAGTAACAAATATTACAAATGCAAGCAAAATTTTTAAAACTGGTCAAATAGTAAAAATAAATGGTTATAATGGAACCGTTATACCTCAAAACTTAAATGAGAGAGGCTAAAAAAATTGGAACCCTTAACTCATTCTGATCAATGTACCGATCATCCAGAATGGAATGAATCTTACTATTTCGTCTTTTATAGTAAAGAACATAATTTAGGAGGAATGACACGATTAGGATTTAAGCCCAATAAGCAAGAAGGAATGACTTTTTACTTTTTATTCCTACCTAATGGCTCAGCAGCGGGATATAATTTAGTTCAAAAAGTTGAGGACTATACAAATTCCCTTCAAGTTGGTGGTGTTATTCATAATTGTAAAAATAACTCACAATGGAACTACACATTTCAAGGAAACATGATTGTTGTACAAAATTCTGAAGATTTACCTAAAGTCCGTGAAAACCCTACATTGATTGCAAAAACTTTAAAAGTAAAAATCGATATTGACTTCGATCCTATTAATAAGGTTTATGAATATAGTGAAAATATGACTCCAGAATCATTAGAAATAGGCAAAAAAGTAGGAGATAAACACTGGGAACAAATAGCTAATTTATCTGGAAATATTCAGATTAATAATACAAATTTCCCTATAAAAAATACTATTGGGCAAAGAGATCATACTTATGGTGTGAGAGATTGGACAGGAGTAGGTAATTGGTTATATTATGTAGTGTGGTTCAATAAGAATTTAGGAATAAATCCAGCAGCAATAGTTACAGATGATGGCCGTTTATCCACAGGAGGATTTTTGTTTAAAAATGGGGAGAATATACCATTGAAAACAATTAATATCGTTGATCAGAAGTTTCGAGAAGATGGAATCCTTCCTCTAAGTTCAGAGCTTGAAATTGTGGATGCTTTAGGTGAAAGCCATCAGTTGAAAGCTAATGTTGGACCAATAATACCAGTTCCCTTTTTAGATAGTGAGGGCAACCAATCTATACTTGTTCAATCAATAGGCAATTTTGAACTGGATGGAATAAAAGGGGGTTACGGAACGTTTGAAACTTTAAGAAAAGTGAAATTAGATAAAAAATAAAACGATTTCTAAATAATAAAAAAATTAGTACAAAATAATAAAAAAATTATTATAAAAAAAATTATTTAATGGAAGATTTATACTGTAATAGATTTAATTCTTTTCTTAGTTTCTGACTAATTTCTAGCGATTTTTTTCCTAACATCTTAATATCATCAAATGAAAATGTAGCAACCCCACTTTTTTGGATAGAGGTTATTTTTTTCTCAGTTACTGATATTGAGATTTTCCCCTCGCAAACTAATTCTTCAGGTAAATTTGGATCTAAAAAGATAATATCATCAATCTTTCCATAAGTCAAAACTAATGGTAGTTCATTTACTAAATCGTCTCCTGTTAAATATTTTCCAGTCCATTCAAGACCATTATCTCCAATTATGCCCTCGGGAAGATGTGCTGAAAGTAACGTAGTTATAGCACTTACTCCTCCAGCATCAATTAAATTACCATCATGGTTTATGACATACATATCAAGAAATAAGATATATACAGCTTCTTTTTCTTTAATACAAAGTTTTTGTGTTTGAATGCAATCAGCATGTCGGATACCTCGATCTACAACTCTAGCTAGTTCTATAGATTGTTCATCTGGAGGGCCTCTTTCAAATAAAGGAGATGCTAATGGAAGTAACTCTGCCATAACAGTACAAACACCCTCATTTGGAAGATCAGGAAATGGTGTACCAATGTCATATTTTAAACCAGTAATAATCCTCGTGTCTCCTAATGTAACATCGGCAGAACCTTCAGCTGAGGCAATTGTGTCGCTTTCAATACTAAATTTGCGATACTCCCATAACCCTCTGCCATCAATACGCTCTTCTTTTCTTAAATTTGATAAAATATAATTTTTTTCTATGCGTGAAACTATTCGTTTAACATTCATCATCTTTACTTTTCACCCTCTCCTTCTTTTAAGGTTATGTATTTACTCTTTAAAGAATCTAATTGCATTTGATGTATTTTACTTAAAGCATCTTTTGCTATATCTAAGAATTTTGTCATCTCATCTAAATCCATATTTCCATCAAATTGTAGTAATGAGATTTCTTCATTATACCATGTTATAGCAATCGGTAAATCAGCATCTCCTGCTTTATCTTCAATTCCAGAAAGATCTACAACTTGTTTACCGTCTATCTTACCCACTGCTATAGCTGAAACTAAACTTTTCATTGGTATTCCTGCATCTGCTAAAGCTAATGCTGCAACTGTAGTACTTGCGCATCTAGTGCCCCCATCTGCATCCACAACTTCAATAAAGATTTCAAAGCTCGTACCAGGGTACAATTCAAGAAAGAGGATTGGTTCTAAACAATCTGATACAATCATAGAAATTTCTTTTTCTCTGCGTCCAGGTGCAGGTCTTTTTCTGTCAAAAACAGAATATGTCGCCATCCTATAAAAGACTCTTAAAATTCCTCTATCTGGTTTAGCTAAATGATGTGGGTGAACTTCTCTTGGTCCATAAACAGCAGCAAAAACTTTATTATTTCCCCATTCCAGATATGCAGAGCCATCTGCGCTTTTGATGACACCTACTTCCATCTTAATAGGTCTTAATTCATTTAATTCTCTACCATCAAGTCTTTTTCCATCTTCACGGAATAACTTCTCGGGATATTCATCCTTAATAATCAACGGCATTTATTCTATACCTCTTATTTTTTTCTCATTTATAATAAATTCCTGCATTCGGTCAGTTAAACCTACTGTGTGTGCTTCTGCCGCAATTTTCTGTATTGATTCTACTAATAATCTTTCATGAGCAATATCTTCACCTTTTAGCCATATGCGCCCATTTTGAGTGACAAAAATATTGGTTTTTGTCAAGTTTTTTAGCATTTTAATCATTGAACCATCGCGACCTATAACTCGGGGAATTTTTGGTGGATCTATTGAAATTACAAATCCATTGTTTTTCTTGCCCAAATATTTGCCAACAGTAGTTAATTCAGGCTTGTTTAAACGATCAGCAGATAAAATTTTTACAATCAAGATATCTCCTATTTCAAATCTTTCAATATTTGCTTCATCTTGAGGATAACCACTGCCACCACTGCCACCACTGCCCCTGAATGATCTCATCTTACCTCTCTTTATAGTGTTTTTTGGTTTAAGCGTGCCAAAATCTTTTGCATTAATATCACATTTATATTTCACAGGATTTTTATCAACAACAAGAGCGATAATTTTATCTCCAGGTCTAGGTGTATAAAATCCTCTAAGGGGAATCACATTTATATAATTTTTTCTTATTTGTTTTAACCCAATATTTAAAGAAATTATCTTAGTTCTTTCACTATTATAAATTGTACCTCTACCAGGTAAAAAATTCTTAGTGTCTTCAGTTAATACCTCTCCAGGTACAACGACATCTCTCGAATCTTCATCATTTTCATCATCTTCGAAATCTTCGAACTCTTCACTTTCTTTTTCATCGTTTTCTTGAGTCTCTTCTATAACTTCTTTATCTGTTTCATTCTCCAAAATAATCACACTCTTTTTTTAACTTATCAATTATAACCTAACCATTGCAAAAAAAAATAACATAAACAAGAATTAATTAAAAACTTCTTGGTCAGGATTTTAAAAGCTTTGTTTGAACTCTCCCATGGGTTAGTTTGTTTAATTTATCTATCAATTCCATTTGAAAACCTGCTGGTAAGCTAACAACAGAAACCCAAGACCCATCAGATTGCCATTCCTCTTTTTTAATTTGTGCTAGTTGAGCTACAATATTATATCCCTTGGCTGTAAAAGCTGAAGGAATTTTTATTGCTATCTCTACTTGTTCCATGCGAATAGGAATGATAGCTCGAATGCTTTTAACTACGTCGTCAACTTGTTCTTCAGCGCCCCTCATTAAATCAATTTTAACTTTTGCTTCTTCAATTGCTTTCTCTATTCTTTGATATGGATGAGGTTTCTTATTCTGAGGATTAATAGCATTTTTACTAATAATCGTTATAATTTGTTTCAATTTTTTACTCTTCTCCTCT